>Ga0272447_1000114_pt1 | contig 57285 bp, 53 predicted proteins | sample YNPCB0133_FD_194589 | JGI IMG/M metagenome (GOLD analysis project Ga0272447, IMG submission 194589) | Hot spring microbial mat communities from Yellowstone National Park, WY, United States - YNP-CB-013-3 | ecosystem: Environmental > Aquatic > Thermal springs > Hot (42-90C) > Sediment | place...
CGCCACATCAACCCAACCTTCCGCCCCGCAGATGACCGCGCACACGGCAATCACGATACCATCAATCAGGTGATGCGCCTTGGCGCCTCCGCGCGCGGATCGTCCGCCGTCGCAAAATACTGGGTCACCGCCAGTTGCAGTTGTTCAGTCGTGGCTCCCTCTGCTATCAGACACGAGCGTGGGGCCATGATGCCGGAAAATGCCCGCAACCGCAATTAGCAATCAGGAGGATGCGATTGCCCTGTCCATCGCCCCGCGCGCCTCACCCCTCTCGCCTCACCTATGATACACTACTCATAACCATAACCATGTCTATTCTAGAACAAGGATATAGTAGATAGATATGAACCACCCGATCATCATCATTGGTGGCGGACTCGGTGGACTATCTGCCGCCATTCACTTGGCAGCGCGCGGTCGGCGCGTGATTCTGCTCGAAAAGAACGAACGGGTCGGCGGCAAACTGAACCTGGTCGAGGCAGACGGATTTCTGTTCGATACCGGTCCCTCACTGCTGACAATGCCCTGGGTTTTGCGGTCGGTCTTTACTGCCGCGGGGCGACGCATGGAAGAAGCGCTGACCATTACGCAACTCGAACCCATTTGCCGGTACCGCTGGCCTGACGGTACACGGTTCGACGCCCACCAGAATCTGCCACGACTCATTGAGGAAATCGAACGGATCGAACCGGCAGATGTTTCGGGGTTTCTCCGCTTTCTTGCCTATACTGAACGCCTGTATCGCACAGCGGAAGGAACATTTTTGCTCCGACCCTTCGACGGCATCCGAAGCCTGCTCACACCTCAACTCTTCACTGGAACGTTGCGGATCGATCCCTTCCGCACGGTTGATCAGGCAGTCAGCAGTTTTTTCCGCAGCCAGTATCTACGCCAAGTATTCGACCGCTATGCAACCTACAACGGATCATCGCCATTTCGCGCGCCAGCGACATTCAACCTTATTTCCTATGTCGAGTTTGTTCAGGGTGCGTGGCATGTTTCCGGTGGAATGTATCAGATCGCGCGCGCGCTGGAACAGCTGGCGTGTGAACTGGGGGTTGAAATCCGTGCCTGCACACCCGTCGAGCGCATCGAGGTCAGCAACAATGTCGCCACTGGCGTTGTCCTGGCTAACGGTGAGCGGCTTGCTGCATCCCAGGTGGTTATCAATGCCGACCCGCGTTATGCGTATGCAACGCTGTTGCCCGGCTATGAAAAAACTGCCGCGCGCCTTGCGCGGCTGGAACTATCGTACAGCGGATTCGTGCTGTTGCTGGGGATCAATCGCATCTACCCTAACCTGGCGCACCACAATATCTTTTTCTCTTCCGACTATCGCGCTGAGTTTGCTGCCATCGTCGATATGCAGGTTCCCGCACCCGATCCAACAATCTACGTCTGCGCAGCATCAGTAACCGATCCACAGCTGGCGCCTCCCGGTCATATGAACCTGTTCGTCCTGGTCAACGCCCCAGTGCTCAATCCGCGGGTCAATTGGGCACGCGAAGCGCAGGGGTATCGCAACCTGATCCTGCACAAACTCGAGCGCATGGGGCTGGAGAACCTGAGCCAGCATATCGTCATCGAGCAGATCTGGACGCCAGAAACGATCAATCAACGCTACAACGCACCGGGGGGATCGATCTACGGACTGGCATCAAACAATCCGTGGACGGCATTCATGCGTCCGCCGCTGCGCGCCCGTGAGGTGCGCGGAGTCTACTTTGTCGGCGGTGGTACGCACCCCGGCGGAGGCATTCCGCTAGTGCTGCTCTCAGGACGCGCCGTCGCCGAAAGTGTCATAGCGGACTCTGCCTGACATATCGTTAAGAAACGATTTAGAAACACTTGACTTCTGGCGCATGAATGCTATCATGAAGCTAACACCCCAGGGAATGAAAAGGACAACTGGACTTCAACAAGTGGATCGATGATCCTGTGTAGCAAGCGGCGCTTCCCACAGGTGTTGGGATGACGGGGGCGACCGTAAGTCGAGGGAAATGGCATAGTACCAGCGCCAGGGAGATCGACAGGCAAGCGCCGGGTGTTTGATGAAACACCGGATGCTGTGTGAGCAGGCACAGGGTTCCAGCGGTAAAGCTCGCATCATCGCAGGGGAATGACTAATGGGCGAGGTGCGTTGCGACCCCGACAGAGGAGCTGGCCGTCTGCAAAGCGCTGTCGCGGTAGCCGAGCGGTAGATCCAGAGGTTGAGAACCAGAGCCTTTTCAGGTATCCTGGGGTATCTCATTGCTCCCTACCCCGTGCAGCATCTGCTGTGCGGGTTTTTATTTTTTAGAGCGTTTCTCGTAAAGGTTGATTCGATGCTATAGCAATCTTTGTGAGAACTGCTATAGAGCCTATCCGAATTGGCGACGATGACCACTATCGTCACAATCTCGGAGTCGGGGACCCTCGCCCGCACATCACCGCGATGACCCCGCCTTTCCATCAGTGCGTCAATCACGACTCTCTTTGTGCTCCGAACGGACTGCCAGTGGGCGGCACTGAACGACACGGAGCAGTGCGCCACATCTACCGCCGATGATCGGTTTCGCGCATGGATTGAGCCGACGAATCTGCACCCACGTCCCGCTTCGACGGAGAGAAGGTGCGCAGCGCGCCGACCGGTTCGTGCGCGCTGCGTGCTGCGAAGACTCGCCTCAATTCAGGGTTGTTCCCTGATAGGCAACGCTCTGCCATCGTTATAGACTCCGGGTGTCAGTTACGATAGCGAAGAGGGAACTGAAGGGCGTGGACTGGGCGTGGCTGAGGATGGATGGGGCGATGACCAGGGCTCGGTAAAAAACCGGCCCCCAATCTGACTGATCGTGGGAAAGCGGGCGTCAAACGGTCGTTGTTGACTGAGGGTCATGGCGTCCCCATCGGGGTGGCGATGGATCGGGCGACAAGCCGCGACATGAAGCTGGTGCGCGCGATGATCGAGCGCATTGTGGCGGAGCGACCGGAGCCGACAGCAAAGCGGGCGCAGGGCATGGGACTGGATAAAGGCTATGAGAATGAGGAAATGCGCGCGACTGTGCGCGAATTTGGCTGTGCTACGCCCATGCGCAGTCGTGGCGGGAAGCCAGGGAGATCGCGCGAAGCGGGCAAGCGCGCACGGCGCTGGGTGGTTGAGCACAGTCATCGCTGGCTCAATCGGTTTCGCCGCTTGCTGGCGCCATGGGAGAAGAAGCCCGAGCATTATCTTGCCTTCCTCCACTTCGCCTGTGGTTTGATCGCCTTCCGCGCCGCCGGATTATTCGGATAGGCTCTACACTTTTTAGCTATACCATAGGAGGCCTGTTGTGTCCACCAAGCAAGCACATTATGCTTTGGGGATCGTACTGCTTATTGTTGCCACCATAGTAGCAGGCATTACTGCAACTGCAACCTCTGCTACAAATGAAGCTAAGCCATTTTATAATCGCCTCGTTTTGATGGCTGCCCAGGGTGACAAGCGCGCCCAAGACTTTGTGCGGCTTGTAGATGCTCTTGTGGCGCGTCAGGGCTCACCTGGCGTTGTGAATGAGCGGCGCGTAGAACACGTCACTCGTATTGGGGACTTACAGGTTGAGGCAGTTGGACTTGAACCGTTTTACTTAAAGCTCTACAACAATATTACATTTCAATCCCACGAGCAGATCCGCGAGTATATTGCCAAGAGAGAGCAGGCGCTTGCAAACATAGTTTCAAGCAATCCCTCTGGCAATATCGAGGTGTCAATCTCCCTTCAGGAGTACACCCCCTTAAGCGATGTACTGCAGTTGAAGCGCACGTACAATCTCAATATCGATGAAATGACGCTTCATCTGTTTGTCGATGGAGAACGCCACAGCGTATTGTATGTGAGCGACCCTACAGAGCCAGATGATCGGCGCATCGTTGATTTCGATGCCTCTGTAGATCAGTTTGAGGAGCAATTGTGGCAACTACTTCCCGCGCCTGTTTTGGAGAAGGAGGGAATTCATGCGCAAAACACCTCCTTCAAAGTCTCCTGGCTACGAGGTACTTTACCTGCGACTGATGCTTCACTGCTGAGTGATCAGCAAGCCATCATGCTTGTTGATCCGGTAAGCGACATTCTCGATACATATAAGGATCGAGCAGTGGAAGTTCGTGTGGTACAAGTCCCAAACTTACTAGCCGCTATTGAGACGGTTGAAGGACTTTCGCGACTGAGTCCCCAACTTCCTCAGCCTACACCTATGCCACTGAGGGAGGAAAAGTAAATGTCTACACACAGCGCCATAACTTTACGAGGGGCTCGAACAGTAACAGTACTCACGCTTATGTTGGTGATGAATCTCGCCGTCAGCGCGGCACTTGCCAACTGGAGTGCTAACGATGATGCGAATGACAATCTGGATGGGCTGTTCTGGTGGTTTGCTCCTAACAGCAATCAGCACCAGACGATGTGGTGGGATGTGAACCAAGCCAATGCCATGGACCAGTTACTGGACTGGCATATGCAGTGGGACGCGAACGTGCAGTTCTGGTTTAACAACCAACCTGATCGCAACTATATACACGAGGTTCGTACAGACCACAATGTGTATGAGGCAGAGAACTGGTACTGGACAGACTTACCAACACCAGATCTCAATGAGGATGACACCTGGGTCGAAGAGCAGCAGCAAGGTGCGGAGGAAAAGGAGCTAGGATGGGTAACTCCAGCAGTCCAAATTCCGGGCGGCGTAGAGCGAATGGTTTATACTGGCTACACATCCTGGAACTGTGACTGCAATGCATACTTCCTGACCGAGTCTGAGTTGACCAAACCGAGCCCTTGGGGTGGCGACTGGCTACCTGAGCGTTGGGACGAACTGGGCCGCACCGAGATTCAGGGATCTCACCAGCCTCAACCCGTTACAGCAGTCCTACGTCGGTTGTGAACGCAGTTCGTCACTATCACACTTATAGTGCATCGAGAAGTATAGGACGAGGCCGCACCCGCAAGGCCTTGGTAGGGTTACTATAACTTTACCAGTGAGCAAAAATCATTGGTTCAAGGCGCTTCATTAGCAAATGAAGCACCGTGAACCACGGGTAGAGCAAAAGTACAAGAGTCTGGCGTTGGACTCAATTGTGAGCAGATTAAACCGTGGATCCTACGAAACAACAACTTCGAAGATGGACTTTGGTGGGAATTCTACTTCTTGGCAATTTAGTATTACTAGCCTTTATTGCTGTTTTCATTTATGCCCAGATTAAGATAAGACCACTTATGGGTGCTGGTCCTAGTGTCAGCGAGTTTTTAGATCCCTACGTCAATGCAATATTCCAACTCACTCTGGTGGGTGTTGCGGGATTATTACTGACACATGCGTACTGGCGATTTACAGTATTGGCAAAGAGAGTCGACCATGAAGGATGGAGGCCAAGTTCCAGGTTCATAATAATCAGCCTTGTATTGGTTCCAATATGGTTAATGGTTATTTATTACATCGGCAAAGTATACATACCGCAGTGGCTCTAAACAAACATAAACTGCCTTAATCCCAGGCAATCTTCTCAGCCTCGTTCTGGAGATTGCAGGCGGCGCCCTCGATGTAGAACATGGTGGTGTCGAGGAAGTCGTGGCCCATAATCTGGGTAAGCCGGTGGAGCGGGGTTCGAGCAGCCATCTGGTAGCCGAAGCGGTGGCGCAGATCGTGGGGGGTCAGGTTCTTCACCCGTGCGAAGGCCGCATATTTCGCCACCAGGTAGCCCAAGCCACGGGTGGCGAGGGCTGTCCCTGTTTTCTTGGAAGGCAAGAGGGGTGCCCCCGCATCACCAGGCTGAGCCAGGAGGGGCACGAGCACAGCCCGTGCGGTCACGTTGAGCCGTCCTCGCGTCCGACAGCTGAAGGACCACCCCGCATGGCGTCCATCGACCGCACGGCTTACCCCGTTTACCGCCGTACCCTGTCGCTCGTCGAGCTGGAGCGCCACTACACCCTCATTTACGGTGCCATCCGCCATCCACCATCGACCACAAGCGTCTGCCCGGTAATGTACGATGCTAGCGACGACGCCAGGAAAACGACCGCTGCTGCCACTTCCTCCGGTCGCCCAACACGCCGTAACGCAATCACCCGCTCTCCCCACGCGCGCATCTCCTCCGGGATTGTCGCCAGTTGCGGCGTCTCGATCAGACCAGGCGCGACTGCGTTGACGGTAATGTTCCAGGGCGCCGCTTCCCGCGCCAGCGTGCGCGTCAACCCCAGCACTCCTCCAGTTGCCGCAGAAAAGTCTGCCTGGTGTGGACCGCCTGCCAACCCGTGGAGCGCTGCAACATTGACGATCCGCCCATAGCGCTGCCGCATCATGCGACGCAGCGCTGCACGGCACACATGGTATGCGCCGTCGAGATGCAGCATCAGCGTCTCGTTCCACTGCGCGATGCCGAGCGTTTCGACCGGCATCAGGCGCATCGCGCCAGCGCAGAACACGACAATATCCAGACGCCCGTGCTCCCCGGCGACAGTATCGACCAGCGTATCAACCGACTGTGGATCGCGGGCATCGACCTGGCGCGCCACAACGCTGCCACGCATCCCCCGGCATCTAGCAACAACATTCGCTGCCGCAGCAGCATTCCGGCAGTACCCGGCAACGACCAGCGCGCCACGTTCGGCGAGCATCGCCGCTACCGCTGCGCCAATCGCTCCCGATCCGCCTACCACAATTGCAACCTGATCGGTGAAATCCATCGCTGTCACTCTATGGGGTCTGGTGGAGACAGGAGTTGTACGGTTATCGATGCTATAGTACCACGTCCGACGTGTGCGCGATCATTCGCTTTCTGGTACAACCGGCAGGTGGGGGCGGTTCGCTAACCGCCTCCACCGATGTGGAAGTGCAGAATACGTCGGGCAACACAACACGCTTCAGGTAGAACCGCCCCCGCCGGTGGAAAGTGCAGCATGCGTCGGGCAGCACAACACGCTCACCCCCAGGCGACGGTCCCCAGCGCCGCGGAGTTCTTATGGTAGAATCAAACTACTGACACGCATCAAGAGTGTCGATCATGCCTGATCTTGTCAGAACGAGTACATTCCTCAGTCTTATTCTGCGCCATAAGCCGGAGCGCATCGGATTAACGCTGGACGCGAATGGATGGGCAGATGTTGATGATCTGATCCGTCTCGCCAACCAGCACGGCTTTCCGCTAACCCTCCCGCTGCTCGAACGGGTCGTCGCCGAAAACGACAAGCGACGCTTTACGTTGAGCGATGATGGGCGCAGAATCCGGGCGAATCAGGGTCACTCGCTGAAGGTGGATCTGCAACTTTCTCCGTCCCCGCCTCCAGACCTGCTCTACCACGGTACTGCTTCCCGGTTTCTCGAGTCGATCAGAGCCGAAGGACTGCGCGCTGGCAGACGTCAGCATGTCCATCTCTCAGCAGACATAGCTACGGCACGACAGGTTGGTCAGCGACACGGCAAACCGGTGGTGCTCGTCGTTCATGCTGCCAGGATGGCGGCAGCCGGGCATCAGTTCTATCTGTCTGCCAATGGAGTCTGGCTGACAGAACGTGTGCCGGTTGAGTTTATCGAGTTTCCGTAATCTCTGGCTTCCGACAACAAAACCGTCGGTCAGCGACCGGGAGAGCGAGATACGACGATACGTGAGGCGATCTGTACACGGAGGAACCCGATCATGCCTTTACCCCGCATTCGCGTTAGCGCCAACCGACGTTTCCTTATGACTGAGCAGGGCAAGCCATTTTTCTGGCTCGGCGATACCGCATGGGAACTCTTTCATCGCCTGAGTCTGCCGGAAGCGGAACACTATCTGGACGTGCGGCGCCAGCAGGGGTTCAATCTCATTCAGGCAGTGCGCTGGCTGAACTCGATGGTCTGCACACACCCAATGCCAATGGGCACATCCCTCTGGCTGGCGACGACCCGACTCGCCCCAACGAGTTTTATTTCCGGCACGTGGACGCCATCGTCCGCATGGCTGCCGAAAAGGGACTCTATATCGGTCTCCTACCCACGTGGGGCGATAAGGTGCACGCACGTCTGTGGGGGAGCAGTAATGCTCAATCTCCATCATTCATTTCCGGTCGCCGCGTAGGGAGCGCGATGTTCATTGCGGTCGTCCAGGGAGTGTTCAACCCTGTCTAACAGGTTCAACCTCTGTGAGAACTGCGATCATTCTTGAGTCTCCTGCAAAAAGCCATTTCACCAGCCGCGCAGCAGAGTATATACCTGTGCTATACTTTTCGCACCATCAAACAAATGCCCCACTGTGTCCGTTGCCCTGTGCAACATGCAGACACACCATGTCAGGAGGAGTGGTATGCAGAAGCAGATGTTAATCATTCTTGCGTTCATTGCCGCTTCACTGGTTATGAGCGCATGCGGTGGAGCACCTGCCGCACAGCCAACCCAACCCACTGCACAGCCGACCCAACCCGCCGCACAGCCCGAAGGAAAACTGGCGCAGATCCGGGCAGCCGGAAAACTCATCGTCGGCACCTCAGCAGATTATCCTCCTTATGAGTCAATCGACGAAAACGGCAACTTTGTCGGTTTCGACATGGACCTCATTCGCGCAATTGGCGAGAAACTCGGTGTCGAGGTCGAGATCCGTGATATGCCGTTCGATTCGCTCATTGCGTCGCTCCAGGAAGGGAAGATCGATGCTGTCATCGCCGCAATGCAGGCGACTGCCGAACGTGAGGAGAAGGTCGATTTTACGATTCCGTATCGCATGACGAAGGATGCATTCATCGGTGCTGGCGATACAACGATTACCCTAAACAAGCCGGAGGACGCCGCCGGTCTGACGATCGGTGCGCAGACTGGTACGGTGCAGGAAGGTTGGATCCAGAAGAATCTGGTAGCCAAGGGGTTGACCCCAGCTGATAAGGTGTTCAGCTATGAGCGCGCTGACCAGGCAGCGCTCGACCTCGCCCGCGGGCGCATCCAACTAGTGTTGATGGATGCTGAGCCTGCGCTGGAGCTGGCAAAACAGAATGGCTTGAAAGTTCTGCTTATCACCGAAGAGACTGCCGAAGGCGGGAAGAGTATTGCCATTCCTGAAGGCGCCAGCGATCTTAAGGCGGAACTTGATCGGATCATCCAGCAGTTGATCGACGATGGTACCGTCAAGCAGTTGCAAGACAAGCACGGCTTGCCGTGACAGGCTATGGAATTCGTTCAGGATCTGCTGACGACGTTCAATTTCATCGTTCAGGGATTGTGGGTGACCATCAGCGTTACAGCGGTTGCGCTGACAACAGGCGTCGTGATTGGCATCGTTTTGGCAATCGTGCGTGTCTACGGTCACCCCTTTCTCCAGATCGCCGTCATCATCTATAGTGTGGTCATCCGCGCTGTTCCGGTCATTGTCATCATCTTCATTCTGTTCTTTGTCATCTCTCGTTACGTCAATCTGTCGCCATTCTGGGCAGGTGCGCTGGCGTTGGGGTTCGCGTCCGGGGCGTATCAAACGGAAATCTTTCGTGGCGCGCTTCAAGCAGTGCAATCCGGGCAGATGATTGCCGCGCGCGCGATTGGCATGAGCCGACTCCAGGCGATCCAGAGCATTGTCCTCCCGCAGGCAGTGCGTCTGGCGCTGCCAGCCTGGGGAAATGAGGCAACGCTGGTGCTCAAAGACTCGACGCTGGTGTTCGCCGTGGGGGTGCCGGAAATTCTGCGCCGCGCACAACAGGTCAGCGCACGTACTTTCGAACCATTCCTCGCCTTTGGCGTTGCGTTGCTGCTCTACCTGGCGTTGACGCTAATCACCACCCAGGCGCTGCGATGGCTCGAACGCCGGTATCGGCTACAGATGTGAATGGACGATGAAAGCACATACCAGAGGACCCATGACAGCCCCCATTCTCCGCATCGAAGATGTGCATAAGTCTTACGGCAACCTCCAGGTGCTCAAGGGGGTCTCGCTCACCGTGCAGCCCCAAGAAGTCGTTGTCCTGGTCGGACCCAGCGGTTCGGGCAAGAGCACGTTGCTGCGCTGTATCAACCTGCTTAGTCCACCAACGAAAGGTCGTATCTGGCTCGAGGATCAGGACATTACTGCTCCCGGTGTCAACCAGGATCGGGTACGCCAGCGGATTGGGATGGTGTTCCAGGAATTCAATCTGTTCACCCACCTGACCGCGCTCGGCAATGTGATGATCGGGCTGACAAAGGTGCGCAAGATGCGCAAGAATGAAGCGCGAGACCTGGCAATGTTCGAACTCGAGCGGGTAGGACTGGCGGATCGCGCTCACTATTACCCGGCACAACTGTCAGGTGGTCAGAAACAGCGGGTTGCAATTGCACGCGCCCTCAGCATGGATCCGCATATTATGCTCTTCGACGAGCCAACATCCGCGCTCGACCCGGAGCTGACCGGCGAAGTGCTGGCGGTGATGCAGAAACTTGCCAGCGAAGGCATGACGATGATCGTCGTGTCGCACGAAATAGGATTTGCCCGCCAGGTTGCTGATCGGGTCGTGTTTATGGAAGGGGGCGTGGTAGTGGAAGAAGGACCGCCGCAGTGCATGTTTAAGCAAGCAATTCACGAACGCACCCGCGCGTTTCTACGCACCATCGAATATATGCGGCATGCGCCATAAGCGTCCGACGCTCATCTCCCGTATCACGCGATGAACGATGTTATCGATCTCCTGAGAAAAGTAACGCCCGACCTGTTGCAGGGCACGGTCGTCACGCTCCAGATCACGGCGGTCTCGCTGACGCTGGGGATGATCGTCGGGTTGCCGGTCGGCGTTGGGCGAGTATACGGACCGGGATGGGTCCGGCGCATTCTTGGCGCATATGTAACCCTTTTTCAGGGAACGCCACTGCTGATCCAGTTGTTCATGGCGTACTATGGTCTTCCCGATATCGGGATCACGCTGGGACGTTTGCAGGCAGCTTTTCTCACGCTGGGTCTCAACAGCGCCGCATATCAGGCAGAGTACCTGCGCAGCGCACTGCAGTCGGTGAGTGAAGGGCAGATGATCGCAGCACGAGCGCTCGGCATGAGCAAATGGCAGGCAATCTGGAGCATCATTCTGCCGCAGGCGGTGCGTCTGGCGTTGCCCTCCTGGTCGAATGAAGCCATCGCCATGCTGAAGTATACGTCAGTTGTGTTTCTGATCGCCGTTCCTGACCTCATGGGTCAGGCGAAGATTCTGTCAAGTCGCTACTTCGCTCCTATCCAGATTTACCTGATTGTGGCAGTGTTCTACATTGTGCTTGTCGGAATCACCTATCTGATCCTGACATGGATCGAACGTCGGGTGCGCATCCCCGGATTGACCAGCGGAACGGAGTAACCCCGGAGCCAGGATTGCATACCGACGCGCGGTGTGATAGAGTAGAAACCGCAAAGTTCTTCCGCGCCCCATTGCACTAGGACGCTCTGCACGATCACCCCATCATATAACGTAACGATAGCGATAGATTGGCGTCGCAGCGCAGGGTACAGTGTTTGTCCATCGCTGACGGTATATCTGTGCCGTGGATCTCCACCCGCTTCTTGCACAAAGAACCGCTGGAAACAGACACGTCATTTCTGGTTTCATACCACGAATAAGGAGGATCACTATGCAACACGAGCCGCACATATCTCGCCGTCGGTTTCTGATTGCCGGGATTGCCGCCGCACACGGATTGTTGATCAGTCACTTACAGCGGACAATCGGATACGCTATACGCCTCTCAGACACTAATCTGGCAGTGACAGCGCGCATCTACTGCCCGTTCATTATCGTCGATAAACGCGAAACTTCCCTCACTGCGACGCCATCCCCTACTGCCACGCTATCCCCTATTGCCACGTCATCTCCTCCTACCACCCCGTTCCCTTCCGCTACGTCATCCTCCGCCGCTACGCCATCCCCCACCACCCCACCATCCCCTACTGCCACGCCATCTCCTACTACGACATCGATTCCTCTACTGCGCCACCACGTCGTCCACATCTATAGTCCACGAGCAACGTTCTGGAATTATTCAACTGGCTGGTACGGCGACAGTGTTGACGCGCGCGCAGTTGCCGCAATGGTGGATGAAGGCGTCACCCGCCTGACACGCACTGCAACGCGCGCTGATGCGTGGGCTGCCCTCTTGCCGAATTATCAACCAGGACAACGGATTGGCATCAAAGTTAATTTCAACAATGCTTCCCGCAACGACAACGATAACCAGATTGACGCCCTGATGGATCCGATCAACGCAGTTATTGCCGGATTGCTGGCGATTGACGTTGCACAGCAGGACATTTGGATTTTCGATGTATCGCACGGCGACCGGCAGGGAGTTATTCCATTGCGTTTCAAACGACGTTGCACCTACCCGGATATTCAGTACGCCTCCTATGCCGATGAACACCCCGAACTCGGCTTCAGCACAACTGAAAAGATTCGATTCAATGCCCCGCCAAACGCGCCCATCCCCGATCTGGCGATATGCAATGCGCTCGTCAATCTTCACTATCTGATCAATATGCCGATCATGAAACGTCATGTCGGCGCTGGCATTAGCCTGGGGTTCAAGAACCATTTTGGTTCGATTGACCGCTGCAATGTGCTGCACAACTATACCGACATTGGAGCGCGCTTTTATTCCTCCAACTACAATCCACTGGTCGATATCAACAATCATCCGCAGATTCGAGCGAAAACGGTGCTGACAATTGGTGACGGGTTGTTCGGCGACAGAATCAACAACCTGAGTGTGCCGCAACGCTGGCGCACGTTTGGTAATGCTGCGCCCAACAGTCTGTTCTTCTCCCGCGATCCGGTCGCCATCGATTGTGTGATGGCTGATTTTCTGCGCGCCGAGAGCGGCGAAATCCCCTTTGCGGATGACTATCTCCGCCTTGCTGCCAAAGCCGGGCTTGGTGTCTATGAGCGGGGCGATCCATGGGGAAGCGGGTATAGCCAGATTGTCTATGAGCGCGTCAATCTCACGTGACTGCGGCGCGATCAGGCGTACCGACGTGTTGACACATGGTGACATGTTGTATATTATTCCTTCTATTCATTTTATAAGTATTCATAGTATGAGCAACGTCAGGCATCCGCTCACAATTGAATTTGCCTTGCTGGGGTTCGTACGTCAGCAACCGATGCATCCTTACGAACTCTATCAGCGTCTGCACAGCGATTCGGCGCTGGGAGAAGTCTGGCGTATCAAACAGGCGCACCTCTATGCGCTGATCCGCCGTCTTGAAGATGAAGGATACCTGGTGAGCTCCACTATGTCACAGGGCAACCGCCCGCCGCGCAGGGTTCTGAGCCTCACCGAGCGTGGACGCGCAGCATTTGCCGAGTGGATGCGCACACCGGTCACTCGGGGGCGCGACTTCCGACTTGAGTTTCTGGCAAAACTCTATTTTGCGCACCAGGAGGGCGCGGCAACTGTACAATCCCTGATCGCACAGCAACGATGGATTTGTCAGCGTATGCTCGATCATCTCGACAAGAAGGCAGCAGCGCTCACATCCGACCAACCGTACCGGCGCTTGGTTGCACAGTTCCGACGCGGGCAGATCCAGGCAATGCTGACGTGGCTGGAAACGTGCGATGAGGAGTTGACGGTTGAAGGTTGAAGGTGAGGGTTGGAAGTTGAACGTTAAAGGTTGAACGTGGGACTTCGGACATTGAAAGTTGAACGTTATAGTGTTGTATGTATCGTCGTCCTGCACTGATCATGATTATCCCACTCCTGGTCACCAGCGCGTGTGGCGCACTACCCTTCCCTTCGTCGCCGTCAGGCGCTGCGGGTCATAAAGAACTGGTCGTCGCTGCCGCCGCCGATTTGACGCCAGCATTCAACGAGATCGGCGTGCTCTTTGAGGAGCAGACCGGCATCAGCGTCGTGTTCAACTTTGGTTCGAGCGGTCAACTGGCGCAGCAGATCGAACGTGGCGCGCCGTTCGACCTCTTCTACGCGGCAAACAAGTCGTTCATTGAAGCATTGAATAACAAAGGATTGGTGATCACCGATACGATGGAGATCTATGCACAGGGGCGCATCACAATCTGGACACGCTCTGATAGCCCGCTGCAACCGAAGCGCGTGGAGGATCTGCGCGATCCGGTCTACCAGCGGATCGCAATTGCCAACCCTGAGCACGCGCCCTACGGTCAGGCAGCAAAAGAGGCGCTAGAACGCGCTGGCATCTGGGACACAGTGCAACCGCGTCTCGTCTTTGGAGAGAATGTCGCCCAAACGCTGACCCTGGCAGATACTGGTAATGTTGATGCAGCCATTGTAGCGCTTTCGCTCAGCATTCAAAGTAATGGCAACTGGACCCTCATTCCCACTGAGTTGCATCCCGACCATCCGCTGCTTCAGATGGCAGCGGTCGTTGCTGGAACGCACCATGAAGCGGAGGCGCGTCGGTTTATCGCGTTCGTCAACAGTGCACAGGGGCATGCGATCATGAAGAAGTACGGATTCATTCTGCCCGGAGAGATCGTCAGTCAATGAACTGGCCCGCTTTCTGGTTGTCACTCCAGGTCAACGCGATCGCAAGCATCATTATCCTTGTCGCAGGGCTGCTTATTGCCCTGTTGCTGGCGCGTGCCCGGTTTCGGGGAAAAATACTGGTTGAAACGGTCATTATGCTGCCACTGGTACTGCCACCCAGCGTTATTGGCTACTACCTTCTGCTGGCGTTTGGGCGAGGAAGCCCACTGTTTGAGTGGTTCAACATCCGGATTCTGTTCACGTGGCAGGCAGCAATTGCAGCATCAGTGGTGGTGGGCATCCCGCTCATGGTGCAGAGCAGTCGCGCAGCGCTGGCAAATGTTGATCCGGTGCTTGAGAACGCGGCACGCACGCTGGGCGCAAGCGAACTGCGCATCTTCTGGCGTGTGACGCTCCCTTTAGCACGGCGCGGCATCCTGGCGGGCATGATCCTGGGTTCAGCGCGCGCGCTTGGTGAGTTTGGCGCGACTTTGATGATTACCGGGAATATTCCCGGTCGCACCCAGACACTGCCGGTCGCAATCTATGATGCAGTTCAGGCGCAACGCTACGCCGACGCCCATCTGATGGTGCTGGTAATGACCGGGCTTGCGTTTGCCGGACTGCTTTTGGCGCGTCAACTGGAACCCACACCACAGTACAGGCGCACTGATGATGCCGAAGAAGCCGTCTATGACTCCGCAACTCACCGTTGATTTCATCAAACGCCTGGGACGAACAACCATGGAGATGCGCTTCACGGCGGAAGCAGAGATCCTGGTGCTCTTCGGTCCTTCCGGCGCCGGTAAAACTCAGACGCTCCACGCGGTCGCCGGTCTCTCGACGCCGGATAGCGGGCAGATTCGCTTCAATGACACGATCTTCTTTCAGCGTATGCCGGGAAAACCGGTTGTCAATCTGCCAGCGCAAAAGCGGCGCACTGGCTATGTGTTCCAGCAGTACGCCCTGTTTCCACATATGAGTGCACTCGAAAATGTGGCGTTTCCTCTGGGAAGACGACGTGACGCCAGAGACTGCGCGATGGATCTGCTGGAACGTATGCACCTGGCGCACCTGGCGCACCGTATGCCGCACGAACTGTCGGGGGGACAGCAACAACGCATCGCCATTGCCCGCGCTCTGGCAACCGAGCCGCATATCCTGCTGCTCGACGAGTCATTCTCAGCTCTTGATCGCCCTGTCCGGGAGCGCCTGCACGAAGAGATTCGCATGGTGCAGGCGGAACGACGCTTAGTCGTGCTGTACGTGACGCACAATCTCGACGATGCCTTTGCCGTCGGGCATCGCCTGGCAGTGGTCCGCGACGGGCGTATCGAGCAGATCGGGCGCATTGATGATGTCTTCACCCGCCCGGCAAATCGTCACGTTCTCGACATTCTTGGCATTCCAAACGCAATGAGCGCACGGGTGATAGAAACCGGTCCTTCAGGCTCTCTGCTCGATTGGGATGGGATCTTCCTGGAAGCGCCGCCGATCAACGCGCCTTCAGGAGCGGAGATCACCGCATATATTCGCCCGGAAGATATTCGCCTCGTGTATCCTGACCGTTCGCTCAGTCGCATGGTGATACACAATCATCTTGAAGGCATCGTGGTCGAGCGACGATTAGAGCGCCATATGTACCGACTGCGAGTCGCATTGCGCGATGGACGTTTGATCGAAGTCATGTACCCCTCGTCGTTATATGCAACGATGAACCCGCTGCCTGGTGAGCGTGTACGCCTTGCGCTGCGGAAGGAAAGTATCGTGGTGATTGCGCCGCGTGAGCGCGTTTTGCCGCCTGCCGGAACGATCCTTCCAGAGCGTGTGCCTGACGCAGGTGCTATTGATCCGGCATCGTCGTCACTGACCTGACGTAGCGATCCTCCTCGAATGCACATCCCTTGCACAGGATTGTTCCATTCAGCGTTACTTCGCGCTCATTGATGATCTCTTCGCCACACGCATGGCAAACCGTTCGTACTCCCGGACGACTGATCAACCGGTCGAGATCCAGGGTCAGTTCGACCCATTGCGCCTCGAACAGCACATCATCGGGCATGATCCGATAGGCTTCGAGATAAGCGTGCCAGCGACTTTTTGCGTCCGGAGCGTAGTGCCGCGCTTCCGTTCGCGCCTGTGGATGCGGGCGAATTCGCACGGCACGTCGGGTGTGCGTATCCACAAAAGTCGCCGCTACTTTGCCATGGTCGATCAGGCGCATGGTACGCCGACCCAGCCAGCACCCGGTTGCAGCACCGACTCCGTCGGCGAAGCATCCATCAGTTTCGACGAATGTGTACAGCCGCTTGTTCTTCTGCGGCAACTCCAGGCTGAGCAGTCGTCCCGCCAGAATGCCCATACGTGCACCCAATACCTGTCGCGGACAGAGATGGCGGTGCAATGCTGCAGAGTGTTCAAGGATTTCATCGAGCAGCGAATTGTTGGGAATTGTCTCAATCATCGTCATCTCCACTACATTTGCGGTGATCGATGAGGAAACCATAGTTTGGCATGTCCGGTCTTCCTTGCTTCAACATCAGCGTTGCCGCCAAAGATCCGTTGGATCTACCAGGGTTGAATTCGGGAGATTCTGGTATGCGGAGAAATTGTGGTTGATATTGTAATAGAGAGTATACTATGCAACAAGCATGTCTTTTCGATAGCAGCTATAACATTCGATCATACCCATGCTGAACCTGCACCTGGTGCGTATCTTTATAGCGGTTGCAACGCAGGGAAGTTTTACCGCAGCCGAAGCGCTCCATATCAGTCAGTCGGCAGTGTCGCGCGCAGTGCGTGAACTCGAGCGACAGGTCGGCATGGCGCTGGTTGAGCGACACGCACGCGGTGTGATTCTGACAGAAGCCGGAAAACGGTTGGTTCTGCACGCCCGGCGTATCTTTGCTCTCGAACGCCTGGCGGAACTATCGCTGGAGGAGTTGCAAACCCTGCAGACGGGGCATCTGGCAATTGGCGCCAGCACAACCATCGGCATCTATATGCTGCCCGTGCTGCTTGGCATCTATCATCGTCGCTATCCTGGCATCGAACTGTTCCTCGACATTGGCAATACACAACAGATCGTCAGGCATGTCTGGATCATCGCCTGGATGTGGCATACGTTGAAGGACCGGTTGAGCAGAGCGATCTCGTACTCACCCCGTGGCGCGAGGATGAACTGGTCGTGATTGCATCTCCCGACTATCCGCTGGCGCAACGACCTTCACTGACAATGCATGATCTCCACACGGCCCCCTTTATTATTCGCGAAGCCGGATCGGGAACGCGCGAGACGGTAGAACAGGCGTTTGCACGCTGCGGGATCGCCATGCGGGTCGTTATGGAATTGGGAAGTACGGAAGCGATCAAGCAAGCGGTCACTGCCCAACTTGGAATCAGTGTCGTTTCACGTTTTACAGTTCAACTCGAACTGGAAACGCGACGACTGGTTATTTTGCCGATTGAGGATCTGACGATCCGCCGTTCGCTCACCTGCGTGCGCCATGTTGTATCGTCCGATGAGCCATGCGCTCGATGCATGGCTCCGTATGGCATAAGCCGTTGTTGATGGAAAGGATAGAGGTTCTGTGACACTTCAGCGTTATTTCATCGATGATGATGTCTGGGAGTCGGAAGCAACGCCGACTACGCCGGTCTTTATCAGCGGGCAACGTATCTACGCGATTACAACGATTGGCGGGGTGCGACATCCGTTTGGCGAATGGCATCTGCGCGACAACATGGGGGGTGTCTGGGCGCATCCACTGCGGATCCTGGATGGATGGGCGCTGGCACTGGAGATGGATGGCATCGTAACCCCGCTCGATCATGCAGTCCGCTGCGATCTGTTCGGTGCGTACATCACCCGTCACTTTACGGTCGGAACTCTGGCGCTTGAATGGACGGAATTCGCAGCCGATGATCAGCCCCATTACTACGCAACGCTGCTGGCGCGCAATGATGGCGCCGCACCGGTGAATGCAACGGTGCTGCTGCGCGCCGAAGCCGACCTGCGCTTCTGCTGGTTCGGCGGCGTCGCGCCCGCTGAACCGGAGATGGACGCCATCTCCGGAGGTGTTGCCTGGCGCGCAACAGGCGCATATGCTGGCGTTACAGTAACGCTGATCAGCGCATCGCCATCTGTGTGGGAAATCAGCGGAAGGATGGCGCAGGCACGTTTTCCACTGTCACTGAGACCTGGTGAGATGCTTGCGCTACAATGGCGGCTTGCTGTACAACGCGGCGATGATCCGCCGTCGGGGAATGTGCTGCGCGCAGCAGTGGATACGCTCTCGTCGACCATTGCGCTCCACCGCGCCGTTGCTGGCGACATGCGCCTGGCGACTCCCGACCGGGACATCGACCGATACTGGCAGGTGGCGAGGCAGAATATCCACATGCTCAGAGCTGACTATCGTCCGGCGCTTGCGCCGTACCTGCTTGCGGGACTGCCAGAGTATCCGCAACTCTTCGGTTGTGATACGATGTACAGCATACCCGGCGTCGTCGCCAGCGGGTTTGCTGGCATCGCGCGCAGTGCGCTCGAAGAACTCGGACGGTATGCGTGGCGCGCATGCAGCCGTGTTCCTCACGAAATCACCACGAACGGGCGTGTCTATCATCCGGGCAACTTTCAGGAAACGCCGCAGTTCGCTATTGCCTGCTGGGATTATGTGCGCTGGAGCGGCGACCTGGACTTTCTAGAGCGTATGTACCCGATATGCGTCGAGGGTTTGGAGCATTTCAGCGCAACACTCGAAGGGCGCGGCTACCCCATTGGTGACGGCGTTATCGAAGTTCCCGGTATGGGTGCGTGCAAACTCGATGTGGTGTGCTACCTCTACCAGGCATTGACGGCGCTACGCGACATGGCGCTGACGCTTAGACGACCGGGTGATGCAGTCCGGTTTGCCGGATATGCCGGTGAACTCGCGGCACGCTTCGAGTCCGACTGGTGGATTGAGCAGGAAGGGATGTACGCCGACTCGTTGCACCTCAATGGTCAGCCGCAGTTCGATGGACACTGGACGGTGCTGCTTCCCGTGCTGACCGGCATCGCCGCACCAGAACGAGCGCAGCGGGTGTTGCACCGGATCGTGCGCGAGTGGGTCAACGAATGGGGCATGGTGCATACCCGCAGCGCCGACATGCGTGTGTGGACGTTACCAACTGGTCTGCTGGCACTGGCAGTCTTCCGCCACGGCGACGCGGATACCGGCATCCAGTTGCTGCGCAACATCGGCGTCACGGCGCGTTACGGGACGCTCGGAACGCTGAAGGAACTGATCCCGCAGGGGTTGTGCTTTATTCAACTCTGGTCTGCAGCACTGTTCGTGCAGGGCATCACCGAGGGGATCTTTGGACTCACTCCGCAGGCGCAGCGCCGCGAACTGGTCATCGAACCTCGCCTGCCGTCGGGATGGGGTGAAGCGACGCTGCACGGTCTGCGGGTGGGCGACCACGCCCTCGACCTGCATGTGACGCCGGAGTATGCTGAAATCTGCCTTCTGAAGGGCGATGCACCACTGCTCGCGCGCTACCGCGCCGCCGCTGATCAACCATGGCGCGAAGCTCGTATCACACCAGGTGGTCGGGCGTTACTGAAGCGAGATGAGTGAGAGCTGCTCCCGCCACGCTCCCCGCTGCCGGTCTGGGCGCAGCAGCGCTGCGCCCCTACACATTGTCGTCCCACGTGCAACGTGCAACGTTCAACCTTCAACCTCTCGCGCCTTATCCCCTCGCGCCTCCTATACCTCCCGCAACGTGCGCTGAAAGCGGGAGAGAAACTCGACGCCGTTATCGGTCACCAGCACATCTTCTTCGATGCCGATGTATCCGGCAGCAGTTGTGACGCCGAGTTCGAGGGTGTACACATTGCCCGCCTCGACCTGCATCTCCGGAGTGCGACCATAGCGGGGCCAGCGCGGACCGAGCAACGGACCTCCATCGTGGCAGGCGCGTCCCAAACCGTGTCCCAGCGCGTGTTTGTACTCATCATACCCGGCATCGACAATAACCCGACGTGCAGCGGCATCGACCTCATAGCCATACACGCCAGGACGCAGTGCCGCTGCGCCCGCTTCAATCGCCCGAATGACCGTCTCAAATGCGCGCTGCACTTCTTGCGGCGGTGCATCTTCGCCAGCACGACGGACATACCACATGCGCTGAATATCCGAACAGTAGCCATTGAGCTGCACGCCAAGATCGATATGCACCAGATGACCCGGCTGCACCAGAATATCATCACGCGGACCACCGTGACCGGCTTCCGATTCGGGACCGCTGTTCACGATTGGGCAGGCATCCCATGACCAGGCGCTTGTCAGATGGCGACGCCGAAACTCATCGTGGATGAAAGCTGCGATCTGCGCCTCGCTGACGCCGGGACGGATCTGCTGCTCAACCAGATCGACAATCTCCTCAGTAACGGCGACTGCTGCGCGAATACGCTCAATTTCGGCTGGCACCTTACGCGAGCGCAGTTTTGCCAGCAGCGGCGCCGCGTTCACGAAACGCGAAGGAAAGGGCGTATCCGCCAGCAGATCGCAGAGATGGAGAAACATTCCGTATGTCAGTCCATCAGCAGTTGGATCATCGAGGCTATAATTCAGGCCGATCGTGAGCGGATCGAGGCGTCGCAGAGCTTCGATCAGGTGTTCCCTGATGCTTTCGTCGTAGCCGACAATCGCATCGAACAGACCGGACGCGCGTATACCGGCAACATCGTAGCGCCCAACAATCGCAATCCGCTGCCCGTTGCGACCAAACACAAACGCCGAATCCCATGTAACATCGACACCAATCACAAGTTCGATACCGGGATCGGGTCGAATGGCGCTTTCGCGGACAAAAATCAACCAGGCATCGATACCGGTTTCAGCGAGCAATGCCTGAGCCTGAGCCGCCTTCTGGTGGTAGAGCATAGTTGTAACCTGATGTACAGTTAGAGAATTGCAAAACATACTATACCCTATGTCATTGACAGAGACGTGATCAAAAAAAGCAACTACTCCAGCAACCGCGTCACGCTGCCACCCAGCAATGAGCGCTGTTCGAGGCGCTGCGCCAGCCAGTTCTGGTGGCGGAGGCGACGCCCAAGCGATACCGCCAGGTTCTGCATGATCCGCAAACCCAGCGCCGGATCATCCTCAGCCAGCGTACGCAGCGCCTCACGAGTCAGCACCAGCACGACCGTCGGCTGATCACCAGCGCGCAGGTCGGCGCTGCGCTCTGCATCTTCGAGCAACCCCAACTCTCCGGCAACCTGCCCGGTTTGCATAAAGGCGATCCGCATCGGAGGCTGGTATACCCCGCCGATCTGCACTGGATTGATCCAGACTTCGAGCAATCCGTCCTGAACAATGTACATCTCTTCACTGCGCGAACCGGCGGCGGCAAGACGCTCGCGCGGCGCAAGCACTCGTCGCTGGAGCAGTGATGCGACGCGCATGCGCTGCGCTTCGTTGAGATGACTGCCAATCTCCGAGTTGTTGAGGAATTGCGCAATCGCCCGCAGTTCATTGATATTACGCGCATCGGCAGGGAGCGCTGCACCCGCAGGCGGCAAGCCCAGGAAGAGCCCAATATGCCGCAGGGTTGCATCAGGTTGCTCAAATTGGGGCCAGTGACCAGCGTTTGGGATGATCCGCAGGTCGGCAGAGGGCCACTCGGCAGCAACTATGCCCGCATCGCGCAACGGCACGATATTATCCTCAGCGCCCCAGATCACCAGCGTGGGAGGTTCGACTGCTGCCAGCTTTCCCCGCAGATCACTCTGTCGCATGGCCTGAAAGCATGCAGCGCGCATCCGTCCCTGACCGGGACGACGAGCGTCGGCGCGAATACGTTGATAATCCTCGTCTGAAACCTGTGCGCGCTCGGCAAAGTTCGATGGCCTGAGCAGATAATTCGGTGTAATCGAGCGGTGTTCTGGCAAGCAGGTGCAACAACCACTCAAGCGGAAGGAAACGTTCTGCCAGGACATGCGGACCGATCAGGAGATTCACGCGGGTTGACAGTCGCCCGCTGAGCGCCGGATTGAGCAGCACCATGCGTTCGACGATCAGCGGATAGCGCAACGCCAGGGTTGCCCCGATCTGCCCGCCCATCGAGTGACCGAGCAACAGGACTGGTTGATTAGGGCTGAAATAGTCGATCAGGCGCGCAATAAGGTCCGCATACCACGGAATCGTCGGCGGATGCGACGGCACAGGCGAACGCCCGAAACCAGGCAGATCAATCGCAATACATCGATAGCGGCGACTCAGGGCAGGCAGGATCGGTTTCCAGGTGTATGACGAACTCGCCCAACCGTGGATGAGAAACGCATACGGCGCATTTTGCGGTCCGGTTTCTTCGAGATAGATATCCTGGTCATTGATTGTGTACAGCGCCATCGTAGCATCCTGTTTTCTGATGATTGCCGCTAGAACATGCCTCGTCACGTTCCATAGACGATCAGCGCCGCACAGCAATGCCGCCTTGCGGAGCATAGGCGTATGTTTGCGACGTCTGTCGTTGATTGTAGGAAATCGCAGGTGCAAGGTACAGGGCATCGGCTTACAGAACGATTGCAATCAACCTACGAAATTGTGTTGTCGTTCGATAACGAAGAGAAAAGCGATTACAACTTGAAGGCAGCTGCGCTATCGCGCATACTGAAGCCACCGATCCGCAGTATGGCTTAGATCGAGGGGTTGACCATGACTGACCTTCGGACAACATATCTTGGCCTGCCTTTGAAGAACCCGATCGTCGCTTCTTCCTCTCCAATATCCATGCGCATTGACAATGTGCGTCGCCTGGAAGAGGCTGGCGCAGCCGCAGTTGTGCTCTTCTCACTCTTCGAGGAGCAGATTACCCATGAGGCGCGCGAACTCGACTACTACCTGGATCGCGGCGCCTACAGTTTCGCCGAATCGCTCACCTACTTCCCCGATCTGGAACAGTACAACCTCGGCGTCGAGCCATACCTGGAGCACATCCACGCTCTAAAACAGCGGGTCAGTATCCCGATCATCGCCAGCCTCAACGGTCCCTCGGACGGCGAATGGGTCGAGTATGCGCGCAAGATCGAACAGGCTGGCGCCGACGCGCTGGAATTGAATCTCTACTTTTTGGCAACCGACCCGAATATTACTGGCGCGGCGATTGAAGAACAGTATCTGCGACTCGTCCGAGATGTATGCAGCCGGGTAACGATCCCGGTAGCAGTAAAGATGAGCCCCTTCTTCAGTAGCATTGCGAATATTGCGAAGCAGTTCAGCGAGGCTGGCGCAAGAGGATTAGTGCTGTTCAACCGTTTCTACCAGCCCGACTTTGACCTGGAGACGCTGGAGGTGGTGCCGAACCTGAAACTGAGCACATCCGATGAACTACGCCTGCCGCTGCGCTGGATTGCTATTCTATATGGGCGCATCAAGGCGGATCTGGCGCTGACCAGCGGCGTGCACACTGCGGAAGATGTGCTGAAAGCGATGATGGCAGGCGCGCGCGTGGCGATGATGACATCTGAACTACTTGCGCACGGCATCAATCGTATCCCTCAGATACTGAGGGACATGTGTGAGTGGATGGAAGTTCACGAATACGAGTCGATTGAGCAAATGCAGGGGAGCATGAGCCAGCAGGCGGTCGATAATCCGGCAGCGTTCGAACGGGCAAACTATATCCGGGCGCTGGGATCCTTCGAGTAAACTCTACTGCTAGAGCGCTACTGAGTTAGCGGCAAAGGCAAAATGGGAATAACTTTAAGGATGGCAGATCAAGGGGAAGGGTGAGACGCCGTGCATCAACAATCGTCAGTCCGACGCGACAGCGCCTGGTTGGCACTGTTCCTGCGGCAGGCGGACCGTCCGCTGGCGCACGTTTCGTACCAGTGGCATCAACAAACAAGATGCAGAGCATGCTGCGCTCGTCCGGACCATCGCGCAGTGAACGCTACCAGATGATCAGGTCGACTGTATCTCCCGGTTTGGGGCACATCGGCAGCAGAGTGTATCCGACCATCGCCACGTTATCGGCAAACCGGACATTAGATATCATCAAGATTTAATGATATACTATTTTTGTACAATCTGAAAAAGGAGAAAAGCAATGTGTAAGCATCGATCCATTATTGAAAATCCGGAAAAATGACGCTCTATGATCGGCCTGACCGCTGATGAGTTTCACGCGCTGGTTCCGATCTTTCACGCCTCATTTGAAGCATATATGAAACGTCACACGATTGATGGTCATGTCCAGCATTTTCGTCGCTCTGTCTCTTATGCAAACTCGCCGCTTCTGACAACGGAAGATACATTGCTCTTTATTTTGACCTACCCGAAACAAAATCCGACACAAGTGATGCATGGACACATCTTTCACATGAGCTAGTCGAACGTGAGCAAATGGGTGCATCTTTTGCACGGAGCGCCTAATTATGCGCTTTCACCGCACAATCTCCTTCCGGCGCGCACTGCCGACGAACTGGCACAGCGATTGCGGGAAGAACCTCCGCCTTCGACGGATACATCCCCCTTTTTATCCATGATGGCGTAGAACGTCCCATTTATCGTCCAAGCGACAAAACCGACCGAACGTTGCATCATAGCGGCAAGAAGAAACGGCATACCCCGAAGAATGTTCTTATCGTCGATGAGTTCGGCTCTCTTCACTTTTTGAGCGACAACTACGAAGGAAGGGTGCATGATACATGTATCGCGGATGAAGCGAGATACACCCTTCCAGCAGCGAGTATTCTAAGACACCAGATTTCAAGGATTTAACCTGCCTGGCGCGCAGATCATGCAGCCGAAGAAGAATCATGCGGCCGAAGAAGAAGCCGTGCAACGGAACCCTCACACCGCAGGAAAAGGCGATCATCCATCCGTGTCTATATTGAACATGTTATCGGCAATATCAAGCGGTATCGGATTAATCACGACATCATCCGTTATAGTTGTTCTGAATTTCGGGATATGGTCATGGAAACATGTTGCGGGTTGTATAACTTCCGAATTCGGTTGAAACGCAAGAAGTATTCCGAAAATCAAGATAAACCTTGATGAAGTCTAATGAAGATTGAGAATTTAATCCGATATGCGTTTCTTGCCGTCGGGCTAAAGCCCCTAGCTATGCAGGGCGAAGCCCGCCCGCGCGGGCTAGAACGGATCATGTGTTCAAAGACCATAAGACCTTGGCTATGGAATGCAAAGCCCGACTGCGCGGGCTGGAGCAGATTATGTATTCAAAGACCATCAGCAGTTTTCCCAAAGCATTTTCGGGGTACAATTCGTCAGATGCGGTTTCATCTGAACACCGACATACAACCAAAAGGAGGGCACGTATGGAGACAACGGCGTCTGCTACTACACATCAGCGTGTTGATCGTTTGCGCCGGATGGCGATCTCTGCCACAGCGACGCTCGTCGTGCTGCTGGTGACGATCTACCTGGGAATTTCGACTTACGCCGCCAGTGTGGTAACGCTGCCGCAGCGTGATGCGATTGTCAGTACGCCAGCGGATTTCGGCGCTCGCTTCGACGAAGTGCGCTTTCCAGCGCGCGGCGGGGACGTTGAGATTGCGGGATGGTATCTGCCGCAACCAGAGACCTCGCGCGCTGTTATCCTCGTCCACGGCAAAGACAGTAGCCGTTCCACAGAGTTCCAGGGACGCTTCAGCGAATTTGCAGCACAACTGCATAAGCGAGGCTTTGCAGTGATGATGATCGACCTGCGTGGGCACGGGGCAAGCGGCGATGCGCGCTTCAGCTTCGGTCTGGCAGAACGGCGCGACATCCTTGGTGCGGTTGACTGGTTGATAACGCAGGGATTTCGTCCTGGAAGTATCGGTGTCCTTGGTGTATCAATGGGCGCAGCATCCGCAATCGGTGCGACCGCTGAAGAGCCAGCGATCGGCGCGCTGGTGGCAGATTGTAGTTACGCCGACATTAGACCTCTGATGGAACGCCACTGGACGAAAGCCAGCGGATTGCCAGACGTCTTTCTGCCATCGACGCTGTTCATGGGACGGTTCGTGCTGGGGATGGATCTGACAACAGCACAACCGGTCAGGGAGATTGATGATATTGCGCCGCGACCGGTGCTGATCATCCACGGTGACGCTGATGCCTTTACGCCAGTGGATCATGGTCGTGCGCTTGCTGCTGCCGCGCCAGAAGCAGAGTACTGGGAAGTGCCCGGCGCCGGGCATGCCCGTTCCTATGAGGTCGATCCACAACGTTATGTCGAGCGCGTTGCCAGCTTCTTCGCACAGTATCTGGGCAAATAGTGCCCGATGCTGCATCCGATGACTCGGTTGCCGCTAACGCACAACTCCTGTACAATATCACAAGTGCGTACATTGGGATACCAGCGCGGTAGATCAAGCCTATGTCAGCACTCAGCCGTTTTGAAGCCTTTATGGAAAATATTGTCGAAGGTTCGGTTGCGCGGTTATTCCGCAGCCCGGTTCAGCCTGCCGAAATCGCTAAACGCCTCGAACGCGCCATGGAATCCAATCAGACGGTCAGCGTGCGGCGTATTCTGGTGCCCAACTACTACCGCGCATTCCTGAATCCACAGGATTTCGAGACCTTCAAGCCGATCCGCGCCGAGGTAGAGCGCGAGATGGCGACCTATCTGGCAGAACTAGCGCAGGAGCGCGGGTTCAGCATGGTCGAGCATCCGCGCGTCGAACTGGTCGCCGACTCTGGTGTGCCGCGGCGGACGATCCAGGTCGTGGCAGAAACGCAGGCCGCGCCAGCGGTAAGCCAGTCCAGTGATACGCAGGTCATTCCGGCTCAGCCAGCGGCAGCGCCAGCAGCACGGGCACGTCTCCTGTTGATGACATCTAGCGGTACGCACGTTATCCCGCTCGACAGTACGCTGATGACGATTGGACGCGGGCTGAACAACGATATTATCCTGGAAGACGCGCGCGTCTCTCGTAACCATGCCCAACTCCGTTATCGATCCCGCCGCTTCTGGCTGACCGACCTCGGCTCGACTAATGGTACATTTGTCAACGGCGAGCCGGTGACTGAGCGCGCATTGCGTGATGGTGATGTCGTGTCGCTCGGCGGACTGGAGTTGACATTCCGGCAGACCGACCGTTGACCATGCCGCTCATTCTGCTTCCCGAATGGATGGTATGTTCGACTTCGCTAACGCTTCTATTGACGCTGTAATGCTGGTACTGCGCGTTGCCGTGGTGCTGCTGCTCTATTTCTTTCTCTGGCAGGCGGTGCGCGTTATGATCCGCGAACTTGCAGCAATCGGTCAGGCAGGGCTGACCGCCCCGTCGTACAACCCGTATGGGCATCTTGTCGTGCTACGCAGCGGGCAGAGCGGCGTCGCGGTCGGCAAGATGTTCCCGCTCAGTCCGAGCACGATCATCGGGCGTAGCATGGAACATTGCGAAATCGCATTGAACGACTCCTTCCTGTCACAACAGCACGCCCGCCTCGAATTGCGCGGCAATCAATGGGTGCTAGAGGATCTCAACAGCACGAATGGCACATTCGTGAATGATATAGAAGTGCGCGATGCGACTGTGGTTGAAGAGGGCGACATCATTCGTGTCGGGCGCATCGAGTTGCGCCTAGTGAAAGGGTAGACGAAAAGGAAACATCGCCCCCGACAGGTAGCCGCATTCCAGCGAGGTGCAGCATGGATGAATGCCGGGATTGGGCGCCTCATACGTGGCAATTGCTCGCGTACCCGGCAAACATGCGGCATAATCCTGCTGTACTTCGCTGTAGGGTATCCCATGAGGGCGTCGCATGCTTCCGGCTATAGTTCAATCATTCAGATCCGGAAGAGCGGACGGGGATCGGCGCCGCCAAAGGGCCAGGGGATCGCCAACAGCACTGCCAGCATTGTCAGAATGGTGAAGATAGCATACTGCCGGTAACGCTTCTCTGGGGGCAGGCGTTTCGCAGTGACATGACCGACATGTGCCAGTACCACCGCTATCACCATCACCAGAATATGTTCGACTGCCCAGAATCGCAGCCGCGCATCAGCCATAGCGCTGCCAAAATCGTCGAAGGCGCGCTGCACTATAGGACTGAACACCCCGTACAGCAGCAAGCCCAACAACAACTGAATATCCATCGAAATACTGAAGAACGAGCCGAGTCGTCCCACCGACGCACTCCATGGACGTTTCCCCAGCCAGCCGATCAGCGCCTGCACCATGAGCATCATGCCGAGAATGATCACTGCCCAGCGTACATATGAGTGTGCATAGAGTGTTATGCTGTACGGATTCATTGCACGTTCCCTTATTGAGAAATAGTCTGATTTTGGTCGCACACGAACATCTTACCCGAGAACCTGCACCGGATCAACCGGCAACGATTGCCTTCACCTGTCGTCTACCGTTCAGGCTGCCGAAGCTCCGCTCTGCAACCGCTGCCGGGTCGCCAGTTCCTCGGCGCGACTCTTCAAACCGAACGAAGCGATAAAGAGCGCCAGCATCACGGCACCGACCACTAGGAATGCCACGGCGTATCCGCCGACATCGCTGCCGCGCGCTGCTGCAACCGCACCAAGCACCACAGCGCCGATCAACTGACCAATGCTGATGAATACCGTCAGCACTCCTTGCGTCGCGCCACGTTCTGCAGCTGGCGCTTCATTCAACAGGATGTACCGGAGCGACGCGCCGAGCAACACGCCGATTCCAACGCCAAACAGTACAGAAAAGCCGTAGAACGCAACGAGAGAGGTTGCCAGCATTCCTTCCAGCAGCAAACCTGTCGCAATCAACGCCGTGCCGGTCAGCACCACAATCTTCGAGCCAATCCGATCAAGCATGCGCCCCGACAGCGGCGAACCAACCGCCATCGCCAGCACCATTGGCACAAGCATAAAACTTGCAGTCGATGGCGTGACACCAAACGCTGCGACAAGCAACGATGGCACGAACAACGTCACAGCCTCGCTCAAGCCCGCGCCAAAAGAGAGTGCACCAGCCAGCGCAATCTGCCGGTTGCGGAACAGATTCAGGTTGAGCATCGGGTCATCCGCACGACGCTCGATCTGCAAGAATAGTGGGACGAGCGCCAGCGCCAGCACCAGCAGGAACCATGTCGATGACGCACTGATTGCATTAACCAGACTGCTTACACTCACTTCTTCGAGCAGGTAGGCGAGATCGCTCAGCGCCACAGCCAGCGACGCTAGAATCACCCCCAGCACGACCGTCCCACCCCAATCGAAGGGACGCGGTGTCGCCGCGCGTATGGCAGGCAATAATTTCACACCAAACCCAACCAGCGCCAGTGCAATCGGCAGATTGATCAGGAAAAGCCACTGCCATCCGAGCATGAGCAGCAATCCGCCGATAATCGGTCCAACTAGGAATGCAATGCCGAACACAGCGCCGATCAGACCAAGCGCGCCACCGCGCTTCTCTGGAGGAAATGTATCACCAATCACTGCGCTGGCAACCGGGAAAATGCCGCCAGCGCCTAACCCCTGGATAGCGCGACCCGCCAGTACCAGCGCATACATCGGCGCCGCCACGACGATCAATGATCCCAGACCAAACATGGCAACACAGGCAGCGTAGAGCGTGCGCCGCCCCAGCCGGTCCGATAGTTTAGCGATGAAAGGTGTTCCAACCAGATTGCAGAGCACATAGACGACAAACATCCACGATGCTGCGCGTGCGTCGATTCCAAAATGCTCACGCAACGCTGGCAGCGCTGGTCCAATGATGGCAATATCAAGCGCTGCCATAAGAACGCCAATAAACAGCACAAGCAGAATGCGGTTCCGTGTGCGTTCCTCGTTGCGAGTCATAGTACACCTCTTGCCTTACCGGTAGGTAGAATAGTATCCGAGACAACGTAACGTGTCAAGACGCCGGAACCTAAGCCGTAAGTGTTCACATTTCTCCTGGGAGCGAGGGAATCTTGCCCTCGAAGACGCGACGAGCGCATCCCGCTCTCGCTTCCTGATGCGTGTGTTACCCCAGGTGTGAACAGTTACATTGAGCCATCGTCCGTCATCCTCTGTCTGTTCGATGCTATAATGTGCCACGACCATACGCTTGTGCGAGGAATATTCGTGCCGGTCATTGCTGCCAACCAACGTTCAGTACGACTCCTGCCATCCATCCTCGCCGCCGATTTTGCGCGCCTCGGCGAGCAGGCGCGCGAAGTTGCCGCAGCTGGCGCTGATGGGCTGCACATCGATGTGATGGACGGCATGTTCGTGCCGAATATCAGCATTGGAATACCAGTGGTCGACGCGTTGCGCCGCGCCGTCGATCTGCCGCTCGACTGTCATCTCATGATCGTCGAACCAGAGCGCTACATTGACGCATTCGTCGCTGCGGGCGCCACCCATATTACGGTGCACGTCGAAGCCTGCCGTCATCTCCATCGTACAATTCAGCAGATCCATGCGCTGGGCATTACAGCTGGCGTTGCGCTCAATCCGGCTACTCCGCTGACAGCCATCGAGGACATTCTGCCCGATCTCGATCTTGTCCTGATTATGAGTGTCAATCCCGGTTTTAGTGGTCAGACGTACATTCCGGGCAGTACTGCAAAGATCGTTCGTCTGCGCCGTATGCTCGACGAATGCGGACTACACCATATCGAACTGCAGGTCGATGGTGGCATCAGTGCCGCTAACGTCGCCGATGTCGTAGGCGCTGGCGCTACCAGCATTGTCGCCGGAACCGGCGTGTTCAATACCCGTCCCATATCCGAAACGATCCAGGCGATTCGTCATGCGATCCAGACCAGAAACTGATACGATGCACTGGAGAGCTGACGCTGGCGCCTGAGCGGTGTGAAAGGCGTTGTATGAGCGACAGTGTGACGCTTGCTTGCGTCCACCATGATCCAGACAGCCTGCTCCGTCCCCAGGCTGAGCGGGTTGTGTCAGCATTGAAACATATCTTTCCGATGATCGTCGTGCGCACAACCGACGAGACGCCTGGTAGTGCCATCGAGCCGCTCCTGGCTGCTGGCGTCTCGATCCATCGTGCACCTTCGTGCGGTCACCTAAAGCTAGGACGTGCGCGACGCGAAGCCTTACGTCTGGGTATCGAGACAGGCGCGCATCATGTGCTCTTCTGCGATTTTGATCGCGCACTGCACTGGGTCGAATATCATCCTGCCGAACTTGCATCGATTGCCCGTTTGATCCTCGCCTATGATTTTACTGTCCTCGGACGCACACAGCGCGCGTTCGACAGCCATCCCCGCGCTCAGTGCGCTACTGAAGCGATCGTCAACCACGTCTTCGCACAGGTGAGCGGGCAGGAATGGGATGTCACCGCAGCCGCGCGCGGCGTCTCGCGTCGTGCCGCCATTGCGATCCTCGATGGCTGCCCGGACGAAACAATCGGCACCGATGTTTCCTGGACTCTCTTTCTGCAACGCACCGGTCGGTATGCTATTGGCGCCATTGAAACTGAAGGTCTCGAATACGAAACTGCTGATCGTTTCCCTGACGCGGTCGCTGCGGCTGGCGGCATCGACGCCTGGAAGGCGCGGATCGACGCTGACCCGCGCGAGTGGGCACTGCGCCTGGAGATTGCGCGCCTTGAAGTCGAAGCCACTATAGCGTATTCTGCTTCCCTATGAAGACCACTCGTTTCACTATAATTGCCGCTTCTGCCGTTGCCCTGCTCATTCTTTTGCTTATCGCATCGGAGCTGGCTCATCCCATCGATCACACCCGCTGGTCTCGCCGAAACGGACGGTTTCTGGTCACTTGAGTTCAACGGAGAGCGATCTTATCGCTGGACAAAAGGGAATGCACTTTTCCATTTCCGGGTTTTGAAACCGCCTCGTCACTCTATATGACGCTGAACCTTACCGCTCCCCAGCATCTAGGCGCGCCTCCCGTTGCAGCCCGGCTCCAGGTTGACGACGCTGCGCCTTTCCATTTCACCATCGCGTCTGAGTAGCGTCGCTACCATATCCTCGCTGCAGTGACCGCACCCCGCTGGCACACGCCAGCCGTGCGACTTATCACCGATACCTGGACACCCGGCGTCCACGACCGCAGACATCTGGGGATTGCGGTGAGGGAGGTGCAGTGCAGCGCCTCAGTCCTCCCCGACTCCTTGCCGTTGCCGAGCGCATGTCATTCCTGGCAATACTTGTTGCCCTGTTTTCCTCTGTGGTGCGTCATCCGCAACCCTATGGCAGCATGCTTGTGGCGATTGTGGTCGTTACGCTGGGGATACTCGGAGCGTGGATGCCTGCTCGTCTCGTGCAGATACTGCCAACGAACTGGTCGCTGGTAAGCGAGATGCTCGCAGCCGCAACCGCAGTGGAAGCAGTGCGTTTGAGGCGACGGATACCCCGCCATCTCCTGCCGGTCGTTGCCATCATAGGCGCTGGAACCGGCACCCTGCTTGTCGCTGCGCTGGGATGGATCATTGCTGGCACCATCTTCCTCGTCTGCAGTGCATGGTTATCCGCTGTCGCGCCCAATCATCCATCCGGCGCCCGGTCGGCAGCGCCGTCGTCCCTACCCTCCACCAATCCCTGGCAACACGTTGCTCTTGGTGGTGTCATTACAATTGTGCTTGCCGGTCTGCTTATCTCTGGAACGGAATAGCGGATACAGAGAGCCACTATCACGGCGACGAAAGCTACTGGGTTCCAGTAGGTGTTCGGGCATTCCGAACTGCCTTTATCGAGTGCGATCCGGATCATTCGTTCTGGTTCGATTCTTCTTTACTCTTCACCTCACGACATCCACAGATCGGCAAATATATCATCGGTACCGGAGCATACCTGGCCAGGTATTACGATGTACCGTTGTTTCTGTACGACTTCCGGCAAGACAAAGCCTGGAACAAGGCTCACGGACGGGTCTTACCATCGGGGATCGCTGGTGCGGCACGACTCCCCGTTGCGCTCACTGGCGCGCTGTGTGGTGCGTTCCTCTACTGGCTCGGCGTCCAGATCGCCGGACCTGTCACCAGTATCCTCGCTGTCATTCTGTTTATCGCAACACCGGTCGTGTGGCAGCACGCTCGACTCGCTATGCTGGACATCCCCGCGCTAATGTTCGGACTGCTTGCGCTGAATCTGTGTATCCGCGCAGTGATTGCTCTGCACGCAGGGGCCACCAATGCTGGCGTGTGGATTGCAGCCTGCGGCGCGACCTGCGGCGCTGCTGCTGGCGCCAAACCGAATGCGTTGCTTATTCCCGGCATCTGCATCCTTGCGCTTTGCCTAACCGGGGTTACGCTTCCAAACCGATCTGGTCGACATCAATTGATATCAGGCATTGTGTCACTTCTCCTCTGGATATGGGTGGTTTTCTTCTTATCCAATCCTATGCTTTACCCCTATCCCGTCGCTGGCATACAGCATATGCTCGAACTTAGCAAGATAGTGGCTTCAGGCAGTCGTGCTCCCCTCCCAACACTTGCATCGCGCATCAGCGCAGTCTGGACGAGTCTTGGCGACAGTGGATATGTCGGCAGCAGCGGCTTACCCGGCAGTCGGCTATGGCTGATCATCGGCACCATCTCCTTGGCTCGCGGGTTGCTGCAACGACCACAAGGAGCGCCCCTTTCGGCGCTGTCGGTCATAGCTCTCTGGGGAATTACCAGTTTTACAGGGATTACACTTTGGATTCCTCTGGATGTAAATCGCTACTACTTGCCATTAGTGCCGATCGTCGCACTGCTCCAGGCATATGGTATAATAACAATCTCGCAAAATGCTTTCAGATTATTGCTCAGATTTCGTACTTGCTCGTAGAGCCTATCCGAATATTCTGAACACCGACGCCGCATCTTTATAATCCTTCAGAGCGAAGTCGCAGGGCAGGCTCTTCTGAGCCCCACATCGGTCACTTTCGGGAACGCTGATCGCAAGACATCACATACACGCAGAAAGGTGTAACCAACGTGCCGAAAGAAGGAATTACGCCTCGCGCGCAGGATTATTCGCAGTGGTATCTCGACATTGTGCAACAGGCTGACCTGGCGGATTACGCTGAGGTAGTCAAAGGGTGCATTGTGTTCAAACCGACCGGCTACGCCATCTGGGAGGCGATCCAGCGCGGTCTGGACGACCGGATCAAAGCCACTGGTCATGTCAACGCCTACTTTCCGTTACTGATCCCAAAAAGCTTCCTGATGAAAGAGGCCGAGCATGTTGAAGGGTTTGCGCCCGAGGTGGCGGAAGTGACCCGCGCTGGTGGCGAAGATCTCGCCGAGCCCTACGTCATCCGCCCGACATCGGAAACTATCATTGGCTACTTCTATTCCAAATGGGTGCGTAGTTACCGCGACCTGCCACTGCTTATCAATCAGTGGGCGAACGTGATGCGCTGGGAAATGCGCACCCGCCCCTTCCTGCGCACCACCGAGTTCCTCTGGCAGGAAGGGCACACCGTCCACGCTACTGAGGAAGACGCCGAACGCGAAACGCTCCTGATCCTCCACGATGTGTACGCTGACTTCGTGGAGAAGGAAATGGCAATCCCGGTCATTAAGGGGCTGAAGTCGGAAAAGGAAAAGTTCCCCGGCGCGCTGCGATCCTACTGCATCGAAGCAATGATGCAGGACGGTCGCGCGCTCCAGGCGGGCACGTCGCATAATCTGGGGCAGAACTTCGCTCGTGCGTTCAACATTACCTATACCGACCAGCATAACACCATTCAGTACGCCTGGACGACCAGCTGGGGCGTTAGCACGCGACTGATCGGCGCACTGATCATGACCCATTCCGACGACGAAGGGCTGATCATTCCGCCGCGCTTGGCGCCAACGCAGGTCGTTGTAGTGCCAATCTATCGTAATGACGCCGAACGCAGCGTGGTGATGGAGACAGTGCAGCGTATGACCGCGGAGTGGAAGGGACGCCTGCGCTTCAAGATCGACGACCGCGACAATCTGACACCAGGGTTCAAGTTCAACGAATGGGAGCTGAAGGGGGTTCCGATCCGCGTCGAGATCGGACCAAAAGACATTGAAAAAGGGAGCGTAGCGATTGCCCGCCGCGACCAGCCTGGACGCGAAGGGAAGTCATTCGTGCCACAGGACGGATTGACCGACCGGTTGACTGCACTCCTGGCAGAGATCCAGCAGGCGCTCTACCAGCGCGCATTGACCTTCCGCGAAGATCACACAGCCGACGTTGCAACCTACGACGAACTCAAACAACAGGTCGAACGCGGTTTCGCGCGCTGCTACTGGGCAGGAACAACCGAAGACGAGAAGCGCATCCAGGAAGAAACGCGCGCCACTATTCGCTGTATTCCGCTGGATCAACCGCAGCGAGCTGGGCGTTGCGTCTACACAGGAAAGGAAACCTCACAGCAGGTCATCTTTGCCCGTGCGTATTGATCACTGCAACGGATGCTGCCAGACTACAGTGACATCGGCGGCGCACTCCTCAGTGGAGCGCATCGCCATCGCTATACTATGAATGGGTTGCAGTTCATCGGAAAGCGCCAGGCGGAATCTACCCGCTGAGTCACGCCGACCGACAGGCATCAAGTGCGGCACGCACGCCAGCGCACATTGTCTCCAGCGCCATCGTCGGACCAGGGCGCGGATCGGCGCTTGACTGCGCTGGAAGTGACGGCAGGTGGATGAACAGACAACGGGTTGGCAGACGACGAGTCGCACAAACGTGGAGCGCCACATAGTACACCATATTGCACAGATAGGCGCCCGCCGACAGCGACAGATTGGCGGGGATTCCAGCCGCGCGGATTGCGTCAACGACAGCACGCACTGGCGCAGTGGAAAAGTACGCAGCCGGACCGTCCTGGACGATCGGTTCATCGATGCGCTGAATGCCAGCGTTATCAGGAATACGAAAATCGCAGAGATTGATCGCCACCCGCTCAACCGAAAGCGCAGCGTATCCATCCGCCTGACCAAGCATCAGGCACAGATCGGGTTGAAGATCGAGCAAAAGATCGGTTATCATACCAGGGACCCGCGCCGCATCGACCGGCAAAACGGCGGTAACGGCGCCAGCAGGCTTTCCGTTGCTGGATAGACGCTTCACAACCTCTTGTGAAGGATTGACCGCGAAGTTACCGAATGGCTCAAAACCAGTAATGAGCGACGTTGTCATACAAGGTCCTGAACAGACAGCAATTTCTGGATAATCAAATGCAGTAGTATACCACGATCTGTATTTTTGGTTTATCCTCTGCCTTTACCCGGCAGTCACAGCCCCGAGTTGCGTATGAACACACCCAAAACCCAATCAGCCATAACTATCAGCGAGACGCTGGCAGCGCAGGAAAGCGGTGCGGAAGATCGCATAGCCGCCTTTTTCGGGCGTTACGGACGGCACCTGGCGCTTTTGCAGGCGACCATTGCAACGTGCGGCAGTCTGTTTATGAGCGAAGCGCTTGGATGGCCGCCATGCGTTCTGTGCTGGTACCAGCGCATTTTGATGTATCCGATTGTCGTCCTGATCCTGGTTGGCATTCTGCGCCGCGACCACGGGCTGCACCTGTATGTGCTGCCGCTCTCGCTGTTCGGTGCCTGCGTTTCGCTCTACCACTATCTCCTTATCAAAACCGACTGGCTGCCGCCGCCGCCATGCGTTGACGGCATCCCATGTACAGTCGATTATCTCAACATCCTGGGATTTATCAATGTACCGTTCATGGCGCTGACGGCGTTTCTGGTCATCAGTTTTCTCATGGGCGCCACAGCGGTTAGCGAGCCAGCTGACACTGACGAGTCGCCCTCGATGTGCGACGGGCAGGCGCTTGCAGCCTACGCCATTATTGCGCTTGTTGCGATTACCTTCATCGGCTGGGGAATAATCATCTGAAAAAAATATCGCCGGTCAAGGGCCGGCGATGTTCCCGATGAATTCTGGTCGGGGCGAGTGGATTTGAACCACCGACCTCAGCGACCCGAACGCTGCGCTCTACCAGGCTGAGCCACGCCCCGTCGCCGTCTGCCGCAGCGGAATGGTGCCGAAGGTGGGAGTCGAACCCACACGGAGTCACCTCCAACGGTTTTTGAGACCGTCGCGTCTGCCATTCCGCCACTTCGGCGCTGCGCATAGAAGTATAGCGCAATCCACTGTGCCTGTCAACCTAGACTCGTGCTTGCAAAAGTTGAACAAATGTACTATACTATCACGGGTTCGAGTATATGCAATAAGGTACGAGCAACGCCCCACGCCAGTAACGCCAGCGCTGGCAGGGCAGGAGGAATGAGTATGGCTCCCACCCGCAAATCAGGCGAACCCACTCGCCCCGAAGCGACTGTTTCACGCACCTATCGTGCGGCGATCCGCATTGGCGAAGACTATATCACTCTCGAAGAAACAATCGTCCTGCCGCTCGACGCCAGCGACGAAGAGGTGGCAAAAGCCGTTGATCTCGGCTGGCGCATCTATCGCACTCAACGTGAGGCGATTGAAGCGCAGATCGCCAGCATCCGCGAAGCGCAACCCGTGCCTCCAGCGCCTACGATCCGTGATCCCGACGCTCCTGCGAGCGACCGGCAACGGCACTACATCGCCGCCCTCCAGGAAGATCTTGCCTGGACGAACGAGCAACTGGCATCCTACGCCCAGGAACACCATGTTGATCTGGTTACGATGACCAAAGCACAGGCAAGCGCCTTCATCGACAGTCTGAAAAAGATTGCCGAGGAACGTCAGGCGTACGCAGCCGCTGCACGCAGTGCGCACACTGACAATGGTGCCGTTCCCGCGCGCCCTGCCGATACGGCACCTGCCCATGAGAAGCAGATTGCCGCGCTCAGGCGGCTGGCGCAGCAAAAGGGGTTCGATCTCGATGCCGAGATCCGGCAGCGCTTCGAGATCACTATCGAGGAACTCACCAGCGGACAGGCGTCGGCGCTGCTCCGTGAGTGGCAGCGCCCTGCCCAGCGCACAGTTGGCGAGTGAACTGGCAGCAGTCTGGTCTATTTGCACCACTTCCAGAGTGGCAGCGCCCTGCCCAGCGCACAGTTGGCGAGTGAAGCTGAGAGTGCGTAACCTTTTCTTGATCTGTGCGGTCTATCTGGTGTGCGACCGTAGTCGTGGACGGTCACACGGAGTATTCGCAGCACTGCCTATCTGAGTTACCACTCTGGCTGCCCCGGCAGGCTTTCTTCATGACCTGCGCATCGCCTAAGCAGGCGTTTCGCCACCTCAGGTAGGCGCAACGAGGAGACGAATATGCGTCAGGTCAGAGGAACCGTCAACACAGTCGAACTCATCGGTTGGCTCGGCGATGCGCCCGAAATGCGCTCTTTCCCTTCGGGATCGAGCGTGTGCCTCTTCAACGTCGCGACCAAGCATCTCGGCGCACGCAGTGAGAACGGCGAACGATCAATCGAAACCGATTGGACGCTGATCGAAGCGTGGAACAAACTGGGAGAACAGTGCATGCGCTACCTGCATAAGGGAAGTCGTGTGCGCATTGTCGGCAGCCTGCGCACCCATAGCTGGTCAGACCGGGAAACCGGTCTGCACCGCCACCGGACGTTCGTGCGCGCTGATGAGGTGCTGTTCCTCGATAGCAGACCTGGGACCGACGATACTGATCAGGATATCGTCGAAGCCGCAGACGAGCCAGAGGACGTGCCATTCTAAACGTTAGCCGGAAGGGATGGATTGAGAACGGGCGGGTGACGGCGACCTCGTCGCCTGCCCTGCTTCCCTACAAAAGAAGCGTGGTTCAGAGAAGCATCTTTACTTGCACACATTGCTTGTACATGCTGGCAAACCAGGTTCATGAAGTCATCTAATGGCAGAGCTTCCATCCGCATCCCTTCACTACAAGATCACCTAAATCTCACAACGGTTTTTGCGAATACGCTCGGCGCGAATCAATCACTGCATGTTCCATGCTTAGAACGGCAATCTTGAGTGCTAGAGTGTTTCCTGGCGCGTTGGAGCTGCGCGCGTCCCCGCACCGCTTGGGTGCGCGGGCGCGATGCCCGCACGCAGCAAGATGAGCGCTGTAGCACAGCACACGGGGATCCCGCGTTTCCTGGGAGCGTTGCTACCCTGTGAGCTTGCCTTACAGGGGTAGATTTTTTAGCAAGCCTCTGCGTGCCATCTCCCGTTTCAGCCATCAGGACGCCCAAACTCCTCCTTCTCCCCTTGTGGGAGAAGGGGCAGGGGGGATGAGGGGCAAAATCGCACTGGAATGCAGAACATCACACATCTCTTTCAAGAAATCTACCCCTGCGAGGTTAGGGGCATGAGGGGCAAACGTGCGCAGGAATGCAGAAAATCGCTGCCAGATTGTGACCCATCACAGGAATGCGAGCATTGTGCCCTCAGCTGCTTCAAGAGTGGGACGCCTGCAATCCGTGGCAACCAGTGCAGATGGGGAACGAACACTAGTGTACTGTGCATCGTGTTCTACCAGTTTGATATGACTGTTCAGGGATGTTGGGGCTTTCGGGGGCGGCGTTTTGCAACAGACGACCAGTTACAGCGACATGTTGGGCTGGAGAGCGCTCCTCACCCCTCATATTCGCCAATCGTCGCCAGCTGCTGCCGGATAAACTGGCGAACCGCTTCTGCTGACTCCAGGGCAAGCGCCTGATCTGCCCATTGCTGCACATCCCTGAGCGTCAGTTGTCGCACGAGTTCCTTCGCCTGCGGGATCGAACCCGGCGACATACTGAGTTTCTTTACCCCCAACCCAACCAGTATCGGCAAAGCCTGGCGATCTGCAGCCAGTTCACCGCACACGCTCACCCATTTTCCGGCGGCTTCGGCGCTCTGCACCACCTGGCGAATCTGGATCAGGACAGCCGGGTGCAATCCATCCTGGAGATATGCGACAGATGCATTGCCCCGCTCGGCGGCAAGGGTATACTGCGTCAGATCGTTGGATCCGATACTGAAAAAATCAACCTCAGGCGCAAAGATATGCGCCAGCAAAGCTGCGGATGGCACTTCAACCATCATACCGACATCCACGCGATCAGGAACTGGCACATGTTGGCGCCGCAATTCACTGATTGTTTCGTTCACGATTCTGCGCGCGCGCCGCCACTCGCCAATATCAGCGATCATGGGAATCATGATCTGTATCCGATGACCAGCGGCAGCACGCAGGATAGCACGCAGTTGCGGTTTGAACAGATCGGGGCGGTCCAGACACAACCGGATCGCGCGTTGTCCTAAAAACGGATTGTCTTCGCGCGCCATGCGAAGATATGGCAGCGGCTTATCGCCCCCTACATCAAGCGTGCGGATAACAACTGGTCGCTGATCCATCAGACGAGCTATCGCATGATACACCTCAAACTGCTCATCCTCATCGGGCGCTGTTGTGCGATCAAGAAAGAGAAATTCAGTGCGCAGCAATCCAACCCCGTCGGCACCGTTTGCTAGTGCTGCGCGTGCATCTTCGAGATTGCCAATATTCGCCGCAACCTCGATACCGATCCCGTCTTTCGTCACGGATGGCGCGGTACTCAACTTCTGCGCACGCTCATATGTGGAACGCCATTGCGCAAGTTTCGCTGCATAATCGGCAGTAGTCGACTCATCAGGATCAATCCAGACCAGACCAGCGAAGCCATCAATAATAAGCGGCGTCTCTGGTCGCACCTGTGCGACTGCCGGACCAACGCCAACGACGGCGGGGATGCCAAGCGTGCGCGCCAGAATAGCGCTGTGCGAGGTTGAACTTCCGCGTTCAGTACAGATACCCAACACTTTTGCCGGATCGAGCCGTGCTGTATCAGACGGCGAGAGATCGTCAACAACGATAATCCCGGACTGATCGACATGAGCTACCGCAGTATGTCCCAGCAACTGCGTCAGCACCTGCAACCCGACATCCCGAATATCGACGGCCCGTGCGCGCATGTAATCATTGTCGAGCGACTCGAAGACGTGCACTGTATCCTGCACGACCTGTTGCCATGCCCACTCGACATTAACGCGCTCGTGCTCGACGATCTGCTGCACGCGGGACAACACATCGGGATCGCTGAGAAACATCAGGTAAGCATCGAAAATCGCCGCTTCGTAGGGATGTTGTCGCGCAATCTGATCACGCACCTGGCGTGTCCTGCTACGAATGGCTTCCAGAGCAACAGAAAACCGAACCATCTCGGTTGCAGGATCGTCGATAGCAAGACGCTCAACCTGTGGTTCAACATTGCGCAGCACGACTGCCCGACCAAGAGCGTACCCTGGCGAAGCGGCAATGCCGCGCAGCGCGCCCGGAGGCGCATCTGTGGATCGAAGCAGCGATAACGATCGCTGATCGGCTGACACATCATCGGCTTCTCCAAACTTCTCTGCCGCGAGTCGCTGCAATGCTGCCAGTGCTTCAGCGGCATCCTCACCAGTAGCAGAGACGACGATCTCGTCGTACTGCCGGATGCCAAGCGCTGCCACTGCGTTAAAACTTTTTGCATTGACCTGCCGGGGGTCATGAGCACGGGCAACACGAATATCGGATTGAAAACGACTCGCAGTCTGGACAAACAGCGCAGCCGGTCGGGCGTGCAGTCCCAGGCGATTCTCAACAATCAGTCGCACCTGCTGCACATCAGTCATAACTGGAGGCGCAGACGACAGTTGGGGTGCGGCAGCGTCTGTGCCCGCGCGCTGACTCAGACTTTCGATCTTGCTGGACAGCGCCCCTTCCGCTTCTGCTGCCACGCGATCAAGCGACGCACCCAGACTGGCCTGGATAGCGGCGGCGATGGCGCCTTCGACGAACGGAGCGGCGCACAATCGTACACGATTCCGCTTTTCTTCTGCAAGAAAATCGAGCGCCATCTCCGCACTTAGCACCGCGCTGCCCAGATCCATCAGCACCAGTACGCCGTCGTCGCTATACACAGCTTCGATGGCATCACGGATCTTTGCCGCATCCGTTCCAAGCGTCTGTGATGAGTCGTCGGCGCCTGCTGCCACAGCAATTGAAACCTGCGACTGCTGCATTACCATGCGCATCATGTCCACGATCCCGGCAGCCAGCAGGGAACTATGCGAAACAAGGACGATATTCACCATAATCGATACCAGTCCGCAACGTACAATCAGGACAGAGGACAACATCAACGATATCGTTCACTGAGTGCGCAGTGATCGATGCCAACTCAGGCGCGGTGAACCCTGTTGCGCCGCAGTGGCAGGCGTACCAGCCAGCCCGATCTGGATCGTACTGCTGGTTATGACCGAGATCGATCACCTCCACGCCCATTTTCCAGCGCGCATTTGTCACCAATTTTCGACAACCAGCCTGCTTTAAGCGCTTCACATAAGTCGCAAAATGGTCACGAGTGCAGTGACGCATAAGCAACACTGCCAGGGTCAGATCATCTGGCAGCTGCCAGACCAGGGCATCGACATTGACCACAACCAGGTTGGGATATGGTTCAATCAATGGCAACACACGCTGAACAAGGTCACAGTTTCGCTCGACTGCATAAACCCGGCGAACAATCTGCGCCAGCTGCCGTGCCAGTCTCAGATCGCCAGCACCAATATCGACCACAACATCGTCTGCATCCACCTGCGCCAGGACGTACTGATACGTCTCGTCATCGTATGGCGCCCACACGCTTTCCCAATCGATGGCGTCCATCGGCCGCAATTGTTGGCGAAACAAAAGCCAGCATTCGATGAGTAAAAAGCGCATGCCATCATCGGTCGCGTGACTCTCACTCGATCGTTCTGTGATCGGAAGTCAACGGCGACGAATCAGGCATGCGCAGGCGGGATCGTCCTGTGCCAGCGGTCAGTCAACCCAATCGAAGGTACGGGTCACTGCTTTTTTCCAACCGCTATAGAGACGTTCACGGGTTGCGCTATCCATCTGCGGCAACCACTCGTGATCCTTGCCCCAGTTGGCACGCAGATCCTCGACTTCTTTCCAGAAGCCGACTGCGAGACCAGCGGCGTAGGCAGCGCCCAGCGCCGTTGTTTCCGACACGGTTGGACGAATAACCGGCACACCCAGAATATCAGCCTGGAACTGCATCAGGGTGTTGTTGAAGACCATGCCGCCATCAACTTTGAGCGCCGTCAGCTCGACGCCCGAGTCCTTATTCATCGCATCGAGCACTTCGCGTGTCTGATAGGCGGTCGCCTCGAGCGCAGCGCGACAGATGTGATTCTTCGTAATATAGCGGGTCAACCCGACGATAACACCTCGCGCGTTGCTCTTCCAGTATGGCGCGAACAGACCTGAGAACGCTGGCACGATGTAGATGCCGCCGCTATCTTCAACTGCATTGGCGTACTCCTCGATATGCGAGGAGAAATCGAAGAAGCGCAGATTATCGCGCAGCCACTGCACCAGTGCGCCGGTAATGGCTATCGAGCCTTCCAGACAGTACACTGTCGGTTGATCACCGATCTTATACCCTACAGTCGTCAGCAAACCGTTCTGTGATGGTACCGGTTTGAGACCGGTGTTCAGCAGCATGAAGCATCCGGTTCCATACGTATTCTTCGCCTCACCAACGCTGAAACATGTCTGACCGAAGAGCGCTGCCTGCTGGTCGCCGAGGTCGCCAGCGACTGGAATGCCCTCAAGCGCGCCGACCGCAGTTCCGTAGACCGTAGCCGACGGCATGATTTTCGGCAGCATTGCGCGTGGCACGCGCATGATGTCCAGGATTTCGTCGTCCCAATCAAGTGTCTCCAGATTCATTAGCATGGTGCGCGAGGCGTTCGACACATCGGTGATGTGGACACCGCCATTGACCCCACCGGTCATATTCCAGATCAGCCAGGTATCGATGTTGCCGAAGAGTACTTCGCCCTGCTCAGCTTTTTCGCGTACTCCTGGCACATTATCGAGGATCCAGGTGATCTTTGGACCGGAGAAGTAAGTCGCAAGCGGCAGACCGACTTTGGGGCGGAAGCGATCCTGCCCTCCGTCCTGCGCCAGTTGATTGCAGATCTGGTCCGTGCGCGTGTCCTGCCAGACAATCGCGTTGTATACCGGCTTACCGGTTGCCTTCTCCCACACCACGGTCGTTTCGCGCTGGTTGGTCACGCCGACAGCTGCAATCTCACTGCGTTCCACTCCCGACTTGCGCAACGCGCCATCGATCACCTCCTGCGTGCGTGCCCAGATTTCCAGCGGATCATGCTCGACCCAGCCCGGTTGAGGATAGATCTGGGTATGTTCCTTTTGATCCACCGCGACCACGCGCCCTGCATGATCGAAAATCATGCAGCGCGTACTCGTCGTTCCCTGGTCGACTGCTGCCACGTATTTCGCCATAGCCACAACTCCTTTGCACACCAGCAACACTGCTGGCGACTACTCTGTCGTCCAGGCTTCCTGCATCGCCTTGAACATCAAGTATGAAGAAGTTGCCCCTGGATCTTGATGCCCGGCGCTTCGTTCCGCCAGGTACGAAGCCCGTCCTCGTCGCGCTACCATTGGAATAGTATTCTTCATCCCCTGTTCGGCTGCGACGACGCTCTGGCGCAACGCTTCCCGCTCATCAAGGCCATCGGCAACTGCCTGTTTGAGCGCATTCAGCGCTGGTACAAGCGCATCGACCATCGTCTTGTCGCCGACATTCGCCTTCCCACGTGCCATCAGGCTGACGATAGCACCGTCGATGGCTGTGACCCAGTCGGCAAGCGATAGTTCCATCTTGTTCGCCGTGGCGACACCCGCCTGTAAGAAGAATGTCCCGTACAACGGTCCACTTGCGCCTCCGACGGTCTGAACCAGCGTCATACCGACCGACTTCAGAATCGTACCAATATCCTTATCGGCAACTGTCGGCAACTTTCCCAGCACCGCCTTGAACCCGCGGTCCATGTTCACGCCGTGGTCGGCATCGCCGATGCTCGAGTCGAGTTGCGTGAGATAATCCTTGTTTTCCGCCAGTATCTGACTATAGACCCTGAGCCAGGACAGAACGTCGTCGCGACTGATCGGCATAGATTACACCCCCCACCGCAGTGCAGGAGTCTTAACCGGAGCGTCCCACAACCTGATCAGTTCGTCGTCCATTTTCAGCAGCGTGATCGAGCAACCCGCCATCTCCAGCGAGGTAATGTACGGTCCGATCAGGTTGCGTACCACCTTAAGACCCGCTTCGACTGCGATCTCATATGCCTTCCGATACACCACATAGAGTTCGATCAGCGGGGTACCGCCCATGCTGTTGACAAACAGCAGCACATTGTCACCCGCGCGGAACGGCAAATCGTTCAGGATCGGCTCCATCAGCATCTCAGTGATCTCGTCGGCAGGTTTGAGCTTCATACGGGTGCGGCCCGGTTCACCGTGGATGCCGATGCCGATCTCCATTTCGTCGTCGGGCAGATCGAAAGTTGGCTTGCCTGCGTGTGGTACGGTGCAACTAGTCAGCGCCATACCCATGCTGCGCCCCCAACCATTGACCTTGCGGCATATCTCAGCCACTTCTCTGAGCGAGCGCCCCTCTTCAGCCGCTGCGCCACAGATCTTCTCTGCTAGCACAGTGACGCCTACCCCGCGTCGGCCCGCAGTGTAGAGCGAATCCTGCACTGCCACATCATCATTCGTCACAACCGATTCTACCTCAATTCCTTCCGCACGCGCCAGGTCGGCTGCCATATCGAAATTGAGGATGTCGCCGGTGTAGTTCTTGACGATGTACAGCACGCCAGCGCCGCCGTGGACCGTTTTCGTCGCTTCAAACATCTGGTCGGGAGTGGGGCTGGTAAAGACAGCGCCAGGACAGGCAGCGTCCAGCATGCCCATACCGACGAAACCTCCGTGCATCGGTTCGTGACCAGATCCACCACCGGAGACGATCGCTACTTTGCCCTGCACTGGTGCATCGGCACGATAGATAAAGTTCGGATCGTAATGCACCTTAACCAAATCGGGATGCGCATATTCAATGCCCTTCAACTCCTCGACAACCACGTCTTCGGGTTTGTTGATTAGCTTTTTCATGACTCCTGCTCTCCTTATGTCAATCCGTAAGCAGTTCTGGTGTTGCGCAAGGCAACGCAATCGTGCTGACAACACCAGAACCTTCCGCATTATGTCCAGGCGACTCCCTCAGAAAGCCCCCAGAGCAACATACAACGCTGCCGCGATGACGCCGCCGATGATCGGACCAACAACCGGTATCCAGGCATATTCCCAGTCGCTGCTTCCCTTGCCGGGGATGGGCAGCACTGCGTGAGCAATGCGAGGACCGAGATCACGCGCAGGATTGATGGCATAACCGGTCGTACCGCCCAAAGAGAGACCGATTACCCACACCAGAAACGCCACAGGAATGATTGCCAGCGCACCAAGACTACCTTCCGGAATAACCGGTCCATCAATTGAAAGGATGCCGAAAACCAGCACAAAGGTGCCAATGATCTCACTGACTAGGTTCCACGCCGCATTGCGCACCGCAGGAGCAGTACTGAACACGGCGAGTTTCAACCCTGGATCATTAGTTTCCGCCCAGTGCGGATAGTAATGTAGAAAGACGAGCACAGCGCCGATAAACGCACCGATGAACTGTGCACCAATATACATTGGCGCCATGGCTGCTTCAAACTTGCCAGCGATAACTAGACCGATGGTCACTGCCGGATTCAGGTGCGCGCCGCTGATTGCTGCAACGGAATACGCGCCGACAAAGACTGCCAAAGCCCACGCCGTGGTGATCACAATCCACCCGCCACTGTTGCCTTTCGTCTTGCTCAATACCACATTGGCAACAACGCCGTCGCCAAGCAAAATGAGCAACATGGTCCCGATCACTTCGCCGAGAAACGGTGACATTGCATGGTCCTCCGTAGATATGTAGATACAGGTGAACAACCCACGCAGCGGCTTTTTTCGCCCAAAATCTGAATGTCCACAGATTGCGGATTACTTCCCCGAAATAAGCGACATTTCATATTCTAGACGAAAAAAAGCTGCTGGCGGAGATAGAAACGGCTATCTCTACACTATCGTCTGTTCAGGCGCTACCTTATCTAGAATCGGCGAAACGCCTGTTTCGAAGTGCAAAACTCCTAGAAGTGCTGGATAACCGTTTTTCAATGTCGTAGTTCAACCTTCGAATATGACCGACCGTTGAAAATAGACCACGTCTACCGCATCCTGGCTGGCAAAAACAGGCTTTTCGTCAATCAATCAGAGAATATGGCGACATGGAGGAACTGTGGGCTTATTATACACTAACTGTTCAAAAAGTGTCAATTAGAGACGCGCAAATTGTTTCACACTAAAACAACACAACACTATTGTTTCGATATGAAACAGTCAAACAAAATTATCACGGGACAGGCTTATCAGATGCCGCGCATATGTGAGCTGTTAATGTGTGGACGGTCATTGGCTGTGTGAACGACAGCATATGCCATAGTGTGGCGCCTGGTTATTTAAGGGGTTAGCGGAGGGGATTCTTCTTGAAATCGTCGAGGTTGATATTCGCAGCTTTAAGTTTGCGCCAGAGGGTCGTGCGGCCAATGCCAAGCGCGTGCGCCATGCGGGTGACATTTCCCCGATAGGCGCGGGCAGCGCGCAGAATGGCGTCATATTCCGCTTCCTGCAATGCCGGAACGTAGTCTGGCGGCGACGATGATTCTGTCAGGCGCTTCCTGATCGCATCGGGGAGGTGCCTGGCTTCGATCACACCCGTATCGGTCAGCAACGCTGCCCGCTCCAGCGCACTCTCCATTTCACGAAGATTGCCAGGCCAATGGTAGTTGCGCAAAAGCTGCTGCGCCTCATACGACACTTCAACCGACCGGCCAATCTGGCGACAGATGCGTTTCAAGGCATCACGGATGAGGAGTGGCACATCCGCCGGACGATCACGCAAGGGTGGCATACGTATCATGATTCGGCTCAGCGCGTAGTACAAATCGGCACGAAAATCACCATGCAGCACAAGATGATCCAGGTTTGCGGCAGTTGTCACGATGAAACGCACATCGACATGGGTAATGCTCCACCCACCAAGGCGCATCACTTCACCAGTTTCAATCACCCGTAACAATGCCGCCTGCATTTCGAGCGGCAGCGCTTCGATCTCTTCAAGATGAAGCGTTCCGCCGTGCGCCAATTCGAATTTGCCAGGTCGTCCGCGCCGCCCGTTACTGAGGAACATATCTGTTTCGTAGCCTAAAAAATCACCCACAATCATGTCACGCGGCAGAACACGACAGTTAACGGTGACAAACGGTCCTTCGGCGCGCGCACTCTCGTTGTGGATGGCGCGTGCCAGCACACCCTTGCCGACGCCGCTCTCCCCAACAATCAACACCGGCACGTTGCTGCGCGCCGCTGCCTGCGCTTGCCGTCGCACCTGATGGATCGCGCTCGATTCACCAATAATGCTGGCAAAGGTAAAGGATGACCGATTGCCCACCATATGCTGCACCAATCGACGCACCTGATCAATCTGACGCAGCATTATAATGCACCCCTCAATATGTTTCGCCTCATCGATCTGCCATTGTATTGGAAACAGGCTCATCAAACACCCGATCTGCAATCCTTTGACCCGAAAACTGACTTCAGCGTCGATCAACGATGCGTGCCGATGCATTGCTTCCAAAAGGACTGGTGGCATTTCCACCGCAGCGCTCAATGGACGCCCAACGACCGATTCCAGTTTGAGATCGAGGATCTGCGCTGCTCGTGTATTCATGTACAGCACCAGACCTTCCCGATCGCACATAATCAATCCTTCTGAAATTGCCTCGACAATCGCATTTAACTGAGTTCGCTGCGTATTCAATTCACTGAAGAGTTTATCAGCTTGCAATATATGCTCAATCGCACGTGCTGTTGCGTGTACCATGCCAAGCGTAGACATATGGCTGACCGATATATGACAGGCCATTCCCAAAATGCCAATCGGTTTTCCGTCCCAATTGTACATTGGCGCGGCTGAGGTGCTGAGTGAATGGAATTGTGCAAAAAAGTGTTCTGCACCTGCAACCTGGATCGGACACCGTTCGTACAAGGCAAGACCAAACGCATTCGTTCCTGCATGCCCTTCGCTCCAATAGCATCCCGGTCTTAATCCCAACGCCGCTGCCTGCTCTTGCATTGCAGCATCGCCGATCACTTCGAGCACACATGCCGATGCGTCCAGCAGAACAACGACGTACCCCGCGTTTTCCACAAGTTGATGGATGTCTTCCATAAAAGGTCTCACCAGTGTAATCAGGTGAGCCAGTTTGTTGCGCCGGTCTTCAAGCTCCGCTGCCGATAGAGCCGGAAGATCGGCGTTAGCGAGGGGATTGTAGCGTAATGCGCAGCGTTGCCACGACATTGCTACAATGGGATCGAGACTTGGATCCAATACACCAGTCGTGACAAACTGGCGCCAGACGGCAGAAAGCCAGTTCCAATCAACGGGGTAGCGTGATGGTTGCATATCTAAGACGACTCCTTTGTCGAACTAATGATATGCGCTAGCAAACGAATATCTACGCCTTATCCCGCGCTATGAACGCTCAGTGTCGAATTGAAAGGGATTTACGAATACAGAGAGGAAGATTTTAATTATTGGGAGATCTCTTCGTTCATTTCGGTTATTTGACAACCGCGTGAATCTATCCATTCAGAGCCCGAGCGTCAAAACGAACCATGTCTCTCGCAGACATTAAAGTCTGCAGGAGACATGGTGTCCACCTTACCGCGTTCAAGACTGCGCTGCAAAGACGGCGCAGCGTATCGAACTCGCGCGCACCCTGCCTACCAGCGACCACGCACGCTGCTGCGGCGCTGATCCTGGAAGCAGTCGGAGCAGTAGACCGGCTTATCGCCGCGCGGCACAAAGGGCACACGCGCCTCGCGACCACACGATGCGCAGGTTGTGCTGTGCATCTGGCGCTCGCCACTGTAAACGCCGCGACCCGCGCTGTAACCGTCGTTCCGTCCGTACCCGTTGCGATCGCCGTAACCGCGCCCGCCTCCCAACGTCTTCCGCTGCTGCCGACACGACGGGCAGCGCGTCGGCTCATTGGTGAACCCTTTCTGGGCGTAAAACTCCTGTTCACCTGAGGTAAAGACGAAATCCACGCCACAATCCCGACAGGTGAGTGTCTTGTCTGCAAAGCTCATCGCTTGCCAGCTCCTTTTGATAAATAATACTGTACCGTGTCTTTGGTTTGGGGAATGATGAGCCCGAAGACAGCACACCTGCGAGGATCAGGAGGTGCAGAAGCAGCTCGCTACAACCAAACCTTGTAAAGACACGAGGAAGTATAGCATACCTTGCATCTTTCTGCCAGATTGCAATATTGCAATGTTATGCCGCTTGACAATCTCGCCCAATGTCGTATACTATCTCAACAAACAAGTCAATAAGCGCAGCTCTTATCCAGAGAGGTGGAGGGACCGGCCCGATGAAGCCTCGGCAACCTCCAGTGTATGGTAAGACGTTCAGGTGCTGAGATTAGTGTTAGTAACGACGCCTGCTAGCTCTGGGTCACCTGATATCTTATTTACACTGGAAGGTGCCAATTCCGGCAGAGTATATCTGGAAGATGAGAGGCGTGCGCTGCGGGAGTAGATGCCCACCCTGCGGTATCCCCCAAAGCTCACATAGATAGCCCTCATCGTACAGATGAGGGCAATTTTGTTGCCCTCACGCTGCACGAGAGATTACTCACGAAGATGTCAGCGCATCTACTGGATAGGATGCGCTATCCTGGCTATGCTGTTCCTTTGAAACGACCGTGCACTCGCCTAGTATGCACAACTGCAACACAAGGAGTTGATCACCGCCATGACAGACGAAATCCGTTTCACTGGCTTCGAGACCCTGGCGCTCCACGCGGGGCAGCAACCCGACCCGACCACCGGCGCGCGCGCTGTTCCGATCTATCAGACGACGTCGTATCAATTCAAGGATACTGATCACGCTGCGCGGTTGTTTGGGTTGCAGGAGTTCGGCAACATCTACACCCGGATTATGAACCCGACGACCGATGTGCTTGAAAAGCGCATCGCCGCTCTCGAAGGCGGTGTTGGCGCTCTGGCGCTAGCATCAGGGCAGGCAGCAGAAACGTTGGGCATCCTGAATGTGGCGGGCGCTGGTGATAATATTGTCTCATCGACTGATCTGTATGGCGGTACCTACAATCTGTTCCGCCATACGCTCCCGAAACTCGGGATTACGACTCGCTTCGTTGATGCCCGCGATCACGAAGGGTTTCGCCGGGCGATCGATGATCGCACTAAACTGGTTTTCCTCGAACTGATCGGCAACCCGCGTCTGGATATCGTCGATCTGCAAACCATCGCTAATATCGCCCACGAACATGGTGTGGCAGTAATGGTCGACTCGACCACTGCAACCCCGTATTTGTGCCGTCCATTTGAGTGGGGCGCCGATATTGTCGTCCACTCTGGCACCAAGTATCTCGGCGGGCACGGAACCAGTATTGCCGGTCTGCTGGTCGATAGCGGAAAGTTCGACTGGACAAATGGACGCTACCCTGAGTTTACGACCCCTGATCCTTCTTATCACGGCCTAGTGTATACACAGGCGTTCGGCAACCTGGCATACATCTTGAAGGTGCGGGTGCAGTTGCTGCGCGATATTGGCGCATGCATTAGCCCGTTCAACTCTTTCCTGCTGCTCCAGGGCATCGAGACGCTGGGACTGCGGATGGAGCGTCACAGTCAGAATGCGCTGGCAGTGGCGCAGTTCCTCAAAGAGCACAGCAAGGTGGAGTGGGTGCTGTACCCCGGACTTCCGGATCATCCAAGTTATGCGCTGGCGCAAAAGTATATGCCCAAGGGGCAGAGCGGTATTGTCGGGTTCGGGATCAAAGGTGGGCGCGCAGCTGGCGCAAAGTTCATCAATAGTCTGCGCCTGTTCTCGCACCTGGCGAATATTGGTGATGCCAAGAGTCTTGCGATTCATCCGGCCAGCACTACCCACAGCCAGTTGACGCCCGACGAGCAGCGGCTTACTGGAGTCACCGATGATTTTGTACGTCTGTCGGTCGGGATTGAGACCATCGACGATATTATTGCTGACCTGGATCAGGCGCTGGCAAAGGTGTAGAGAGGAAATTGAAGGTGCAACGTGAGGGCTGCAGATGGTTCGCTTTGCGCCTTCGATACTATGGTCTATGGTGCATGCACAGATGCATAGACGAAACGGTTCCAGGCAAGTGTTCATATTTCTCCCGGGAGCGAGGACATCTTGCCCTCGCAGACATGACGAGAGTGGGAGGCCTTCGCTTCCAGGAGTGTGTGTTACCCTAGGTGTGACCAGTTACAGTTCCAGGTAGCAGGCAGTACCCGGGCGCTCCTGGCAGACGCCCATAAGGATTGAACAAACCAAGGAAACGTGTGTACCGAACCAGGAAGGCACCCTATGATTGCACTTGCAACAGAGCGCGCGCCGCTCGGCGTCGGTCTCGTCCAGACCCGTTACGCCACCTGGCTCGAGCCGCTGCCGCTTGATAGCGGCGCTTCGCTGGCACCAGTGACACTAGCGTATGAGACGTATGGTGAACTCAGTCCGGCGCGTGACAACGCCATTCTGATCCTGCACGCCCTCTCTGGTGATGCGCACGTTGCTGGTCGTCACAGCCTGACCGATCCCAAGCCAGGATGGTGGGACGCGATGGTAGGACCCGGTCGTCCTTTCGATACTGACCGCTACTTTATTATTTGTTCCAACGTCATCGGCGGGTGTAAGGGGAGCACCGGTCCTTCCAGCATCGATCCGGCGACTGGCAAGCCGTATGGCTTGCGTTTCCCAGTGATTACAATCAGCGATATGGTTCGGGCGCAGACACGGTTGATCGACCATCTGGGAATCGATCAATTGCTCGCCGTCGCTGGTGGTTCAATGGGTGGCTTTCAAGCGCTGGAATGGGCTACGGCATACCCGGATCGGGTGCGCGGCGCTCTCCTGCTGGCGACAACGGCACGCTCATCAGCGCAGACAGTAGCGTGGAATGCAATCGGACGACGCGCAATTATGTCAGACCCGCGCTGGCGTGGTGGCGACTACTATGGCCACGAGCCGCCGGTTGATGGGCTGGCGACTGCGCGTATGATTGGCCATATCACCTACCTGAGCGAACTGTCTCTGGAGCGCAAGTTCGGGCGGGCATTCCAGCGCGGCGGTCCTTCCTACACAATGGCGCAGGAATTTGCGATCGAGAGTTACCTCGAACACCAGGGAGCAAGTTTCAACGCACGCTTCGACGCGAATTCGTACCTCTACATCACGAAAGCTATGGATTACTGGGATTTGCCAGCGCGCTACGGTTCGCTGGACGCAGCGTTCGCCCAAACGCAGGCGCACTTCCTCGTTATTTCTTACAGTAGCGACTGGCTCTATCCAACAGCGGAGTCGCTAGCGATTGTCGACGCGCTGTGCCGGAATCAGAAACCGGTCGAGCACATCGAGATCAACTCAATCGCTGGTCACGACGCATTCCTGGTCGATATCGATCAGCAGGCGCCGATCATTGCAGAGTTTCTGGAACGGCTGTCACGGATTCGCTAGACGCTTGTCAAGCGTTCGGCACTTCACAGGCGCTATCAGGCGCAACCTTTCTGCTACTATTGGAATAGCGGAGAAGGTTGCGCCTTTTGCTATAATGGTGCAGCCATCCGATTGTGAAGATTATCCGTATGACTATCCAGGAAGCAGTTCAACACTGCGGGGCAGTGCGATGAGTCAGGTCAGGATGCTAGCCGCTGATTCGTCTGCACTGGACGACGAGGCGTTGATCACCCGCGTTGCGAGTCGCGATAGCAGTGCACTTGAGCAACTGTACGACCGGTACGCACGCATCGTGTACGCGACAGCACTCCGCATGCTTGGCAATGCTGAACTTGCGGAAGATATCGTTCAGGAAACGTTCTGGCGTGTCTGGCGACGTAGTGCATCGTTTGCCATCGGGCGCGGGCAGGTGGCAGGGTGGATTTTTGGCATCGCTCATAATCTGTGCATCGATGAACTGCGTCGGCAACGCTCCCGTCCGATGATAGTTCAGGGTGAGCAAGAAGAACAGGCAATGATCGATCAACCAGATGCACAGAGCGATGTCGTTAGTGCTGCCATCGAACGCGAACGCCGACGTATCATTCTGCAAGCGCTGGCACAGATCCCGCCCGAGCAGCGCGAAGTGCTCGAACTAGCATACTTTCGCGGCCTTTCCCAGAGCGAGATTGCCCAGCGGCTGAACAGCCCAATCGGCACGGTCAAAACCCGTACGCGGCTCGCACTGCAAAAGATGCGCGATCTGTTACACAACCAGAAGATAGGGGCAGACGACCTGCACGATTGATGAGCGCGCCAATGACATTGTCGAACTGCGATGAGATCCTGGAACTCATTCCTGCGTTTGTGCTGGGCGCGCTTGATGCGGATGAAGCCGCACGAGTGGCAGCACATATCACCAACTGCCCCCGATGTCGCGTCGAAGCGGAGTCGTTCCGCGATGTCGTTGGGTTGTTGCCCTACGCGTCTGGGGCGCTCAACCCCCCGCCGCGAGTCAAACGTCAACTTTTCGCGCGTATTGCTGCCGCAAACGATGATGCTCCCGCCGAAATCACACTGTCGTCGCGCCCAACGGCAGCGCTGCGTTTCACCCGTTCAGGTCGCTGGGTTATGCCAGCATTTGCGGTAATGCTGGCACTGATTATCGGTCTAGGAACAGCAGTGTTCGAGGCGCGTGGACGCGCCGACCGGCTTGCAGCGCAACTTGCATTCAATCAGCAGGCATTGCATTCGATGGAACTACAGATAGCCGAGGTGCGTCAGACTGCGACGGCAGTGGAGGCACAACTGCTCGTCAGTGTGCGAGAACTTGATGAGGCCCGCCTTCAACTTGCAAAGAGCCAGCAGGAAATCCAGGAACTAAGAACATCAGAGCGACAGGACGAACAACTCGTTTCGTTCATCGCTGCGCCGCAGACCGTCTCGCGATCGCTGGGAACGACTGAGCGCGCTCCTAATGAGGCAAGTGCGCGCATGTTCATGCAACCAGGGCACAACCGCCTGGTGCTGATGATTTATGGGCTGAAATCTGCCGAACCGGGAAAAATGTATCGACTGTGGCTGGCGAAAGGAAATCAGCAGATCGCCATCGGCGTCGTTACAGTTGGACCTGATGGCGTTGCCGAGTTTGTGGTTGATGCGCCAGAACCGATGGATGCCTACGACCAGGTAATGATTACACTAGACGAAGTTGATACCACTGCTCAACCCAGCGAAGAAGTGATCTTTGAGGCAAACCTGTAGATCTGTAGTCCCATCATTTCGGGAAAGCGTTCCTGACACGAAACTCTGATCGCTCTGTCTCACCTCTGCCCAATGCACTGGTTAACTCATCAGTGTAGGGATACTCCCATAACATCAAAATCATCAGAACCGTGGCCACACTTCCCTCTCAAGGGTTGCGTTCTTGGAAAAGGTCGCCAGTTCTTTGCATTCTAGTGCGCTTTTGCCCCTCATCCCCCTGCCTCCTTCTCCCACAACGGGAGAAGAGGGAGAAAGGAGAAGAGGGAGTCTGGGCATCCCGAAGCCTAAAACGAGAGGAGGGACGCAAGGGCTTCCCAAAAAAACCTGCCTCATGTTCTACCAGTATCACTCCGGTTTTGCCAGGATCGCAGCGTAGAACTGCAATCCGACGCCTTCCTGATCTGCTTCAGTGATGTAGTCGGAGGGAAGCCCAAGGAACTCGTGGAGCGGCATTAATCCTGTTGGGGGAATCTGCCACGGTCGGCTGAACGCGATGCACTCCTCAAGCGAATAGAGCCAGAAGGGTGATCCTGCCTGACGGAACATGTCGATGAACTGTTCCATACGTGGGGTCATCAGGCCTGGCATTTTGGTTTCGTAGGTAATGTAGAGCCGGGAACCCGGCGCTGCCCACTCATAGAGGTCGTGGAAGAGCTGTGAAATCTCCTCAGGGGAGAGAAAGACAGTAATGCCATTCAGCCCGAATGCCACCCGCCGCTCACCACCCAGGAAGTTCTGCACCTCTGGCGACTCAAGCAGCAGGCGTGCCTCACGTACATCGTGCCTCAAGTAGAGTACATTTGGAAGGTGTCCAACCAGTTGCTGCGCCAGTTCATACGTGTCGCGATCCAGGTCCGAGTAAACCACACGGGCGTTTGGAAGAACATGATGGATATGATCGTCGGTCGGGAGTCCAGAGGCGAAGTCGATAAAGTGGGTCAATCCTTCTGCCCAGAGACGACGGGCAGCGTGCTGGAGAAAATTGCGCAGCATGCGCACCCACTTTGGTGTGGAAGGTACAAGCGAGAACATGTACTCTGCAGCCGCCTTGTCAACCGGTAGATAGTACGAACCGCCCAGGGTATAACTGTAGATGCGGGCAGCATTTGGTGTTTCCGAGGGGGGAAGTGTGACCGCGCCGGGTTGTTCCATATTGAGAGTCCTCCTCTGTCACTCTGATATGCAGAACACGTACCACGATACTCTGAAAACTGCAATTGAGGCAGTCTAGTGGATTATACATGATCACGCTGAAGACGGGCAATTGTTCATATTGGGAGCGTGGTAGAACATAAGGGTAGCAACGTCGTCCTTGTATAATCCCACCTGAACGAAATTTCTCCGGCGATAGAGGGACGGTAGTGCATACAGCTTCAGCAGTATGAGTCCACGGACTGTCGCAGAAGGAATGGATCGCTCAAAAAGTCCTGTCTGGCTACGTGGCATTTCTTTACGCGCGAAAATAACAGATTATTCGTCACGAGAGCATCGATCTGGGGAATTGGTAGTTTCCACGCGCAAAATAGGTATCTCTATGGCTAATTTTACTTAAGTCCCTTCGGCAATTTTACACCCCAAATCAGTCAATATACCCAGTATTTCGACCATGTTATGAGAGCGGCACCTCCGACCAGTGCATAACCGATCCTACGCTTTTGCAGTAAATCAAATAAATCATTCACCGTAATTAAT
>Ga0272447_1000115_pt1 | contig 57044 bp, 52 predicted proteins | sample YNPCB0133_FD_194589 | JGI IMG/M metagenome (GOLD analysis project Ga0272447, IMG submission 194589) | Hot spring microbial mat communities from Yellowstone National Park, WY, United States - YNP-CB-013-3 | ecosystem: Environmental > Aquatic > Thermal springs > Hot (42-90C) > Sediment | place...
AGAATTGGGAAATATAGCATGGAGCAGATAGTGAAGACTTCTTTACTACTGATCAATCCATCCTCCTTCCGAAGTTGGTTTGCTAAGTGCTGCTATTGTACCCCTTGAGCCCTTAACAGGCTGTAACACTGCCAGGGAATGAGATGCAAGACTCAGCCCCCGTTGGGTTGCTCAAGGCATGCGCAGCTCCCCTTCCACCTCCAGGCGGGTGTAGGGGCCGACGGCGAGGAAGCGTTCCCCCAGCATCTCGGCGGCAGCCGGTTGGATCCAGCCCATGCGCTGCAGCAGGTGCAGGGCCAGGGCATATTTGGCCCGCGCGGCCCCGTCTTGTACCTTGATGGCCAGGCCCATCCCCTCTCCGACGCGCCCGATGCACTGGATCCCTTCGGCGCCGGACTTGCTGACCAACTCTCCCTGGGTGGCCCGCATCAATTCGGTGTCGAAACATCCCTCACCAGCCACCATTTCGGGGTGGTGGGTCATGGCGCGGGCGATGGCCTCCAAGTCCGGCCGCTCGCCGGCGGTCAGTTGGGCATATAGGGAAGCCAGGTGGTTGAGTTGTAGCTGGTAGGTGGGCACGCCACAGTCGTCACGAGCAAACAAAAACTCTTCTGAGGGCATTTGCAACAAGTCGGCCAACTTGGCCCGCACCAGGGCCTGGACGGGGTGTTGCCGCTGGGCGTAGTCCTGCAGAGTCCAGTTCTGAGCGCGGCTGGCCAGGAGCATGCCGGCATGTTTGCCGGAGCAGTTGTGGCAGAGGGGGCTGGGCTTGCCGGGTGGGGTGGGGCAGACCAGCAAATCGGGAGACAGATCGGCCCGCCAGAGCATGCTGAACACCTGCCGCGCATGGGCCGTGGTGCCCTGATGGGAGGCGCACATAATGGCGATGTCTTTCTCGCTGAGGCGATAGCGCTCGCGGATGCCGGTGGAGAGCATGGCCAGCGCTTGGAAGGGTTTGAGCGCAGAACGGGCAAAAACAGGGGTGGTGCTCTTGCCGGCCATGGCCAGGGATCGCCCGCGGCTATCGGCCACGACCGCTTGGCAATGATGGATGGATTCGGTCAACCCCTCCCGCAAGACATGGATCAACAGTTCGGGGGTGGTAGAACGATTCTCAAATGACATGAAATCCTGGGAAAGGGCCGACGAGTCTGAAAAGGAGGTGTGTACTTTATCAAATCATACGCGCAGATGCGGCGCGAGACGTTGCCGGAACCTTTCCAAGTAGCAAAATAGAACAGTTGCGTCTGGATCCCTGACTGCTGCCATGTCCTCAGCCCCGCTGGTGTTTTTGGTTTGTCACGGCAGCCGGGATCCCGAATACCAGCAAGCGGCGGCGGATTTGCTGGCCCGGGTGCGGCAGCGGCTGGCTCCTCAACCGGTGGAGCTGGCCCAGTTGGAAGGTCAGCCTCTGAGCCTGGCGGAGCAGATTCACAGACACCTGACAGCCCGCCTGGAGGGGCCGGTGGTGCTGCTGTCGCTGTTTATGGGCGGGGGATCCCATGTGGAGGAGGACTTGCCGGCTGCCCTGGAGCAGGTTCAAGCTCGCTGGCCGCACCTGAAGCTGCTGTTGACACCGCCGATTGGCCAGCATCCAGCCCTGCTTGATCTGGTGGCAGCGCGGGTGGCAGCGGCGCAGCGGTTGGGGGAACTGACCCACGGCTGGATCCTGTTTGGCCATGGCAGCCGCCTGCCGGGATTTGCCGCCCAGCTCCAGGCCGGGATCCAAGCTCTGGAACAGCGCTTGCCCGGAATCCGCTTGCATGTGGCTTTTGCCGCCCAGCCCCCCACACTGGAAGCGGCCGTAATCCATTGCCTGCGCCTCGGCCAGTATCGCCTGCGGGTGCTGCCGTTTTTTCTCTTTCCGGGCGGTCTGCTGCGCGCTTTACAGGAACAGGCTCAGCGGCTGCAGCGAGAATGGCCCTTGTTGCAGATCACGGTGGAGCCGCCCCTCTGGCGGGATCCCCAACTGGTGCAGGCCATTCAGGAGACCCTGCAGACGGCCTGTCTGACCTGGAAGTAGAGTTGGTTGGTCAAAACTGTCCTGTTCCAGCAGAATAGATATCTCCGGAAAACCATTGGGACTCGAGATGGGCAAAGTGTATCTGGTGGGGGCAGGACCTGGGGATCCGGGACTGCTGACGGTGAAGGGCAAGGCCCTGCTCGCCCATGCGGACGTGGTCATCTACGACGCCCTGGTGGGATCCCCCATTTTGGATTTGATCCCGCCCACAGCAGAGCGGATCTACGCCGGCAAACACTGCGGCGCCCACACCCTTCCTCAGGAACAGATCACCGCCTTGCTGATCGAGAAAGCCCAGACGGCAGCCGTGGTGGTGCGCCTCAAGGGCGGGGATCCCTTCATGTTTGGGCGGGGGGGAGAGGAGATGCTGGCCCTGGTGCAGGCCGGGATCCCGGTGGAGGTGGTGCCGGGAATTACAGCGGGCATGGCCGCCAGCGCCTATGCCGGGATCCCCCTCACCCATCGCGACCTCAGCTCCTCGGTTGCTTTTGTTACTGGCCACGAGGCGGCAGGCAAATACCGCCCCCAGGTCAATTGGCGTGCCCTAGCCGAGGCCGTAGAAACCTTGGTGATCTACATGGGCATGCACAACCTCGGCTACATCGCTGCCGAATTGTTAGCGGGAGGAAAAGATCCCGCTACCCCAGTCGCCTTGATCCGCTGGGGCACCACCCCGGAGCAAGAGATTCATCTGCTCCGTTTGGAGTCTCTGGCCGGTCAGCCCTCGCCTGCGGCGCCGCCCGCCATTGTCGTGGTGGGGGCGGTGGTCAATTTGGCCAGCCTGTTGCCCACCTTGTACCCCCTTGCCCCTTCAGAACCTCAATGAACGCCTTTTTTCGCAAGCTGAGCGCGCTCTTTGCCGCCTACTACGCCTACATGCTGGAGTACCGGGCGGAGCTGCTCCTGTGGGCCTTGGCCGGATCCCTGCCCTTGATCATGATGGGGCTCTGGAGCGAGGCGGCCCGTTCAGGAGATTTCTCGCTGTCTTCCCTAGAGTTCATCCGCTATTTCCTGGCCGTGTTCCTGGTGCGCCAGTTCAGCATCATCTGGGTAATCTGGGACTTTGAGCGGGAGGTGGTGGAGGGAAGACTCTCGCCCCTTCTGTTGCAGCCTCTGGATCCCGCTTGGCACCATGTGGCCAGCCACCTGATGGAACGCCTGGCCCGCCTCCCCTTTACCGTGGCTTTGATTGCCCTCTTTTTCCTGCTCTACCCCCGCGCTTTTTGGCTCCCGTCTTGGCAACAAGTGGCGCTGGGATCCCTGGCCATTTTGTTGGCGTTTGCCCTGCGCTTTCTCATGCAGTACACCCTGGCGCTGCTGGCCTTTTGGGTGGAGCGAATATCGGCCTTGGAGCAATTCCACTTTTTGGTGTACCTATTTCTCTCAGGGGTGATCGCCCCTCTGGAGGTGTTTCCGCCGGCGGTGCGTCAGGCCTTGGCCTGGACGCCCTTTCCCTACTTGGTGCATTTTCCCGCCAGCCTCTGGGTGGGGATCCCGCAAGATATCCCGCGCGGTTTTGCCATGGGCCTGGCCTGGCTGGTTCTGTTTTGGCTGGTCAACCGCTGGCTGTGGCGCAAGGGTTTGCAACACTACTCCGGGATGGGAGCTTAGGCCCAGTCCGCCTGAGCCGGCAGCCAGACCGCTTCCGAAACTATCATGGGGCAAGGATCTATCTATAGTTGACTGCCAGTATCCCTGTCTAAACTTCAATCTTGCGGCAAGGGTTGAACACTGCCCTCAAGTCATCCCTCTGTTACGCCTCAACCATTCCTCAACAGCCTCTCCCCGGTCATCATGAAGCGCGTATTGGTCGTAGATGACGATCCCCTCTCCTTAAAGGTGCTGAGCCGCCACCTCACCCAGCACGGCTATCGGGTTTGTACAGGCGCTTCGGGTGTAGAAGGGTTGCGCCTGTTTGCCCAAGAGCAGCCGGATGTGGTGGTATCGGATGTGGTGATGCCGGAAATGGATGGCTTCGAGTTTTGCCGCCAACTGCGCCAACAGCGGGGCGGCGAACTCGTTCCTTTCATCTTCCTCTCCTCTCGCAGCGAGCTGGATGACCGCGTTCAGGGCTACGAGTGGGGAGCCGACGACTACATCATCAAGCCCTTCGAGCCGCTGGAGCTGGTGGCCAAGATCGAGGCGCAAATCGAACGAGCCCGCCGCACCCAGTTGGAGATTCTGCGCCTAATCCAGCAGCAGACCCAGGCCAAAGCTGAAGCTGCCCCCCGTCCCACCTTGGCAGATCTCCCCCTCACCCCTGCCGAAGAGCGGGTGTTCCGGGAAGTGATCCGCGGCCTCACCAACAAGCAAATTGGCGAGAAGCTGTTCATCAGTCCGCGTACCGTGCAGACCCACTTGACCAACATTCTCAGCAAGCTCTCTCTGGAAAATCGCTCCCAACTGGTGCGCTTTGCCTACGAACGGGGCTACATCCCCCGGGAAGAGTCGAGCGACAAAAAATAGGTTGGGAGAGAGGGATCCCTTCTAGGCTAGGTGGAGTCTTAAGACGGCAGGCGTTGCCTTGCGCACCCGGCAAGGAATCCGCTCCCTACCCAAGCGGACAAATGCCTCGTAGCGGTGGCAGCCCGAGAACCCGTAGTACTCTCCCTCCACTTCCAAAACCTCGATCGGCTCCTGCAGCCCGATTGCTTCGATGGAAGCCATCAGTGCCCGCACCTTCTCCGGATCCGTCTGCCGCGGCAAGGGGCGACGAATTTGGGCCAAGGGAATCTCGCGAATTTGCGCCATGGTGAATTCTCTCCCTAGGTAAGCTCCTTAATCATACTCGTTATGACTTTGCCCTAGCAAGGCTTGCAGAGGGGGTGGATTCTCAGGTCAGAGCATGGCAGGATAGCACCATCCCTCGCTGCCCTTTCGCTCAGGAGCCAACTTAGCCATGTGGCAACTCCTCCAGGCTTTATGGGGAAAGATCGCCGGCAAGGCTCCTCCCGTACCCCCTGCCGTCAGGACAGGCAAGGCCCCACAAACCTCCCCTGGCAAGAGGCCGCCGCAGTCATCTTTCACCTGCCCAGCAGAAGCCTCTCAGCCCACGCTGGAACCTTCCACTCCAGCGGTAGCCCGGCAGGGTGGGGAAGCGGCGGTGTTGATCGCTTCCCAGGAGAAATCCCCCGACTCTGAGACAGTAGAATCTCCCCTGGGCACCTCTACGGCCAAAAGCATCGGCAGCTTCTGGGCCATGGCCGATACAGGATCCCGGATTTCCCGCATTGCTTCCGCCACCGACAGTGGCCGCGCGGTCAGTTCTATTTCAAGAAAACGCGCGGGATTCCCCATCGTCTATACGGTGGGGAGGGATAGCGCCTAATATAACCTGCATGACCCAAGTCCTGACTGTCTTCTGCAAGCTCAAGGTATCTGCCTCGCAAGCCACAAAGCTGGATGCAACTTTGGATGCCTTTGCCCAGGCCTGTCAACCAAAACACGCCAGAGAAGATAACCAACGCTCTTCAGCTTCAGTCTCTGAGCGACCGCGAAATCCATGCACGGTTTGGGCTGTCCAGCAACTTGGCTGTGCAGGTATGTAGGTCCATCCCCCCGTATACGGGGGGTGTGGGGGCGGGGGATCCAGAAGCGTGTCAACCAACAGCGGCGCAACCAGACAGATCCGAAGCAAGCAGAACTTTGAGGTTATGCCTCAAAAGACTGTCTAGGGGCGTCTTGACAGCGCCTTTACGAGTTCATTTTGGGCTGCGTAAGAATCCCCTGGGTGGGAGTGTCAAACAAAAGCTCGGTAAGCAAATGCTCAAGCTTGCTTCCGGGGCAGCAGTAGAGACCTTTGGGCCCTGCCCGTCCAAGACCCTGTCTTAGGAGGCACTTGTGGCGGCCAGGGATCGTTGCACGATCCGAGACAAACGCGCCTTCCGACGGGCGGCTGTGTTTTTGTGGAGAACCCCTGTTTTGGCCGCTTTGTCGATGCGGCTAAAGGCAGCGCTCATCGCCGCTTGAATCTCCTGCAGGGTTTCCGGTTGGGGGTTGGCGGCGTAAGCAGAGGAGAGAGAAATGACTTTTTTCATCAGCGCGCGCACCATGGCTTTGGTAGCTTTGTTGCGCAGGCGATTTCGCTCCGCAATCTTGACGCGCTTGATGGCAGATTTGATGCGTGGCATGGTTGAAAGGGAAGCGACAGCGAGGATCTAGCATACCATTAGAGTCTGGAGCCCCACCAGTTCCTGCCTCTCCTACGACGGGATCCCCATGTTCCAAGATTGCAGCTCCCTCATCCAGTTCAACCCGCCTGCTTTTTCCTATGGAGTTGCCATTTGCGATGTGGATCGGGACGGGGCTTTTGAGCTGTTTGTGTGCGGCTTCCGCGGCCCGAATCGGGTTTTGAAGTGGAACGGCCAGGCGCTGGTGGATTTGGTGGACGATACTCTGGCCGATGCAGGGCGGATGGCCATTGGGGTGGCTGCCGGCGACTTCGACGGCGACGGGCAAGAAGAACTCTACGTCTTGAATACTGATACCTTCGGCGGGCGCAAGCGCTTTGGGGATCGCCTCTTCGACTGGCAGGGATCCCGTTGGGTGGATCTGTTCTCTCTGCCCCACAACCAAGATGCCCTCAACTTGACGGCAGGTCGCTCGGTGGCCTGCGTGGATCGCTTTGGCCAGGGGCGGTACGGGTTTTTCGTGGCCAACTATGGCGGCCCCATGCGCCTTTACGAGCTGTCCGCCGGCCAGATGATCGCCGATGTGGCGCCAGAGGCGGGGGTAAACCGGGTAACGGGAGGGCGGGGGCTGGTGGCCGTGCCCCTGGTTTCCCAGCGGATGGACATTTTTGCCGTCAACGAGCAGGGGCCCAACTTTTTGTTTCGCAACCGCGGGGATGGCACCTTTGAGGAAATTGCCGCCGAGGTGGGGTTGGCGGATCCCGGCGAGCACGGACGGGGGGTGGCAGCGGTGGATCTGGATGGGGACGGGCGGTTGGATCTGGTGTACGGCAACTGGGAAGGGCCGCATCGCCTCTGGATCCAAACTTCCAGCGGCGTCTTCAAAAATGTGGCCCCTCCCGAGCTGGCCAGGCCCTCCCGCATCCGCACGGTGATCGCTGCCGACTTCGACAACGACGGTTACCCAGAGCTGTTTTTTAACAACATCGGCGAGCCCAACCGGCTGTTTGGCTGGCGCTCCGGCTGCTGGCAGGCTATCGACATGGGAGATGCTGTCGAGCCGCAGGGACTGGGGACGGGAGCGGCGGTGGCGGATGTGGATGGGGACGGTTGCCTAGAGCTGCTCGTTGCCCACGGAGAATCGGGCGCCCAGCCCCTGAGCTTCTACCGTCCGCTGGCCCCTGGCAACAACTGGCTGAGAGTTCTGCCCCTCACCCGCCAGGGATCCCCAGCCCGCGGCGCCTTGGTACGCCTGGTTACCTCTACCCGCACGCAGATCCGACCCATCGACGCCGGCAGCGGCTACCTCTGCCAGATGGAGCCGGTGGCCCATTTTGGCCTGGGATCCGAGTCGGCAGTAGAAGCCATCCAGATCCAGTGGCCGGACGGCAAACAGGTGCAGGTGGCTCACCCACCGGTCAACCAGCTCCTGCGGATCCCCTATCCTGGTTAGCTCCCCTGAGAGGGGTTTTGTCTCTATCTACTCAGCCGAGCCCGAGATCCCTGCCCATTCCGGCTGTACAGGGCGCTGCCAGTGCTCCCACCAGGCGGTCGCAGGCTCGGGTGGGCCGCTGTCGCGGCTGCCGTTGGCATGGCCGAGGAGCGGCGGGGATGGGGGCTGCGCCGGCCAACTCACGGGGGTGGGGATCAGACAACTGGGGTAAGGAGGGCGCAAATCGCGGTAGTGGCTGCTGCGGATGGCCAGAATCTCCTGCTGGATGACCTCCAGGGGCTCGTCCAGCTTCAGCAGCACATGGCTGCACAAGCCCAGGCTGGCCTCAAATTCCGGGTGGACGACTTCCCTGGCCCCCAACTGATAGAGCTGTTCGATGTCCTCTTCATGGGTGGCCCGCACCACCACATCCAGGTGGGGCGCCAGTTCCAGCGCCCGTTTCAGGCAAAGGCGCATGCTCAGGCGATCCGGCAGGGCGATCACCAGGGCGCGGGCGCGGGGCAGGCCAGCTTTCTCCAGCACCGGGGCGCTGGCGGCATTGCCGTAGAGATAGGGGATCCCACGGGAGCGCAGGTGTTGGATGACCCGTTCCGACTGGTCGATCACCAAGACGGGATGGCGACGGGCTTCCAGGATGCGCACGATGTCCTGCCCCACCTGTCCATAGCCGCACACCACCACGTGATCCTGTTGGGGAGCGTCGGGGGACAGGGCGCGGGGCCGCTCGCTCGCTTCCAGCCAACGGGCAAAGAAAGGGATCCCTTGTAATTTTGCCAGCAGCCGCGGCGCGCCCCTGAGCAGAAGGGGAGTGACCAGCAGGGTAACGGCGGTGGTGCTGACGACGAGCAAATACAGTTGCCGCGACACCAGCCCCAGCGCTTGCCCTTCGCTGGCCAGGACAAAGGAGAACTCGCCGATCTGCGAGAGGCCCAGCCCCACCAACACCGCTGAGGGGAGCGGGTAGCCGAACAGACCGGCCAAAGGGGCCACCAGGCAAAACTTGCCCACCATCACCAGCCCCACTAACCCTAAGATTAAGGGCAGGTGGGCAGCGATAAAGCTGGGATCGATGAGCATGCCGATGGCGGCAAAAAAGAGGGCGGCAAACACATCCCGCAGCGGCTCCACATAGGCCAGGGTCTGGTCGGCGTATTCCACTTCTGAGATCATCAGCCCGGCCAGGAAGGCCCCGATCTCGCTGGAAATGCCCAGCCGCTCTGTCAACAGGGCAATCCCCACGCAGAGGCTGATCACCCCCAACAAAAACACCTCCTTGCTCTCCTGCTGCGCCAAAAGGCGCAGGAAAGCGGGCACCAGCCACATCCCGCCCACCACCGCCCCCAGCCCCACCAGGCCAATCTCCGCCAGCGCCTTGGCCAGGGATCCCGCCAGCTCCGGCAAAGGACAATCCAAAGCCGGCAACACCGCTAGCATCAGCCCCACCGCCAGATCCTGCACAATCAAGATCCCCAGCATGGCGTGAGCCTGGGGCGTGCCCATCTGGTTGGTCTCGGTGAGGCTTTTGAGCACCACCGCTGTGGAAGACAGAGAGAGCACTGCCCCCAGGAAGATCCCCTGCACCGGCGTCAGCCAGCCGCTGGCCACTGCCAGCGCCGCCGTGATCGCGATGGTCAGGCCGATCTGCAAAGCGCCGCCGCCAATGGCGATCCCCCGCACCTGGCGCAACTCTTTGAGGGAAAACTCCACTCCCAGGCTGAACAGCAAAAAGGTCACCCCAAACTGGGCCAGGGTTTCCACCTGCACCAACTCCTTGATCCACCCCAGCCCCGTTGGTCCCACCAGGATCCCTGCCAGCAGGTACCCAAGCAACACCGGCTGCCTCAGCAGCGCTGCCAGAAAACCACCCGCCGCCGCTGCCGCCAACACTGTCACGATGTCCAGAATCAGGCGAAAGTCTTCCTGCACAGAGACACCCCACCAGGAGTATGAACTTTTGTAGCCAATCCTGAGGATTCTTCCACGATAATGCTTTCTTCGGCCCTGCGGACAGAGTGGAAGGCTGGGCCCAACCCAAAGCGCTGCAAACCGGCTCCCGCAGGGGATCCCGCCTCATTCAGGCTGGGTTCTTGGCCAGCCAAAGGGAGGATCAGTGGAAATTTTCGTTAAAAGTTGGTGGCAATACCTCAAAACCGTAGCTTATAATACAAAATGTAGAAAGAAACCGTTCATCCTCTCGCCTGCTGTTTGGCTTATCGTGGAGCAAGACGGCAGCCGGAGGACGGAAGTAGGGAGCTATCCCGAAGGAACGCGCCTCAACCCTTGGGACTGTCCACGGGACATCTCGGGTCACTCCTCAGGAAGTGAAGTGGATACAGACCATATACGTTTGGAGGCGAAGATGAAGATCATGGAACTCTCTTACCGTGGCGTTGGTTACACCCACTCGCCGGCGACGGTGACTGTTTCTCCGGGCAAAGTGGGGGGTCGCTATCGGGGGCTGGACTGGCGATTTCGCCACCTGAGCAAGCCGGTGGTTTTGCCCACCAAGCTTGACCTGCTCTATCGGGGCGCGGCCTATCGTTCCGAAGCTGCTGCAGCGCCGGCTCAAACCGTTCAGACAGCCGAGGCACCTGCTCCTGGCCGTTCTCACGTTCTGGATGAGCTGGCTCGCCGCCTGATGATGGGCCACCAACGGGCGATTCGGGTTCGTCAGCAAGCCATGTTGGTGCGTGGCACGGAGCGGGTTGGCCTGCAGGCCAATGTGCGCAACTTCTGGAACCGCATCCAAGGAAAGGTGCATCCCACCTTCCGTCTCACCTATGACCGCAGCCGGGTCAGCATGAGCTAGTTTGCTTTGCCCACCCCAGTTCATCTTCTGGTATGGCGGGAGAGGGATCCCTTTGGATCTGGGTGGGGGGTCAGGGGAGGGGAAAAGGCGCGGCTACTTCATCGAATTCAGGTGACGGAGGGCGAGTGCCGAGAGAGCGCCGAGAGCAATTGACACTCCCTCCGCCGGAAGGCGGGGGATGCTTAACGTAGTTCACAAACGGGCTCGTAAAGGCGCTGCCAAAGCGCCTCTAGCTAGACAGTTCCTTGAGGCAAGGCCCCAAGGTTCTGCTGACTTTTCTGATCGCGTCAGGGGGCAGAGTCCTTGCAGGTTGGCTGAGACGTTGGCATCTCCCAGACGCTGGCCACCGGTCGAGTTTTTCATCGTGATGAGGTGCTTGCCTGGGAACGGCACGCCTCGGTAACAACGATACCATTATGAGCAACTCAAGTTGCCTACGGGCTTTTCCGCCCCGCCCTAAAGTACGAGGCTACCGAGCTATCCTTTTGTGTTTGCAGGTTGGCCAGCGGTTGCGGGGTCACTCTTGCACGTGGGCGGGAAGGGGATGCGAGCTCCAACGCTGCCCCCCGCGTTAGTGGGCCGTAGGCCTATGTTATTTGAGGCTGCCCTTATCAACCAGCCCAGGGATCCGCGGCTGGCTTGCCGGCTACAGGATTTCCCAAAGCCCCCGGCTACCGCTTCGCGGAAGCAAGCTATAGCCATGGGGTAGTTTACTGTATTGGATGGGTTGGTTCTGTATGCGTTCATTTTGGGCTATTGTCGTTGCGGAGGAAGCCTGGCCATGAGTCAGCATTTGCCGGAACCCACTGCCCCGGAGGAGGATCCCAGCCTGTTGATGGGCCGGCTGCAGCGCAAAGAGGGGGGGTGGCTGGATTGGGCAAAGGCCTGCCAAAGCTTGCAACGACAGAAAATGACTCCCCAGGCCATCTTCGAGGCGACCGGGTTTGAGCCCGCCCACCAAAACCAGATCGTTGTCGCCGCCCAGGTTTACGAAGGAATGGCGAAAGCAGGAGCCAGCTCAGCCGTTTTGGAGCACTTTGCCCACAAAGGCAGCGATATTCTCTACGAGTTGCGCATCCTCTCGCCTCAGGATCGCGTCCGGGTGGCGGAGCTGGTTGTCAGCCGCAACCTGGGTGCCGATGAGGCCCACGAGATCGCCCGGGCTGTGAAAAACTATGCCCAACTGCGGCAGCTCCCGGAAGGGTTCACGGATCACCCCGGCGATGCGGTGGCTTACCAAGCCTGGAAAACTGCCCAGGAAACCCGCGATCTCCAGGAGCGAACCCGGGCCATTGGCCGCGCCTTTCAGTATGCCCACAGCGAAACAGCCCGCCAACAGGTTGAGCGGCTCTTGTCGACGTTGGCTCCCGGCTCCCAACCCCAGCGCAAGCCGTTGCCCAGGCTTTCGGTGTTTCGCCCGGAAGAGGATCTGCCCCGTCTGCTGCCGGTGGCCGGATCCCTGCCTCTTTCTACCGCCACCTGGGAGCAGATCCCTGCCGTTGAGCCTCAAGGCCTTTTTGGTTGGGTCACCAGCGTGGCTGGGCAGACGTGGATGGCCTTGCCCGCTTGGCCGGCCATTCAAAGGGCCGCCGACCCAGTCGCCCTGCAGGTGGACAATGGTTTGCTGGGATCCCTGTTGGGCTGGCCGGTGGCCCCTGAAGAAGAACAGGATCCGATTTTGCTGGTGGCGGATCGCGCCGTTCGCACCTGGGAAGGGAGGGCAGGGGTTTTCCTGGTGGATCGAGGGGGAGCTGTGGCGGTGGAGTGGATAGAGGATTCGCCCCCCTCTCCCCTGCTGGGCCAAGTGCTGATGGCGGTGCGTCCCCCCCGCATCTTCGACGAGGAGTTGGCGCAGGATCCCTGGCAAATAGAGGAGTAACTCCGGCCAGCCAGACGCACCGCCGCAAGCCCCCGGCCAGGAGCAGGTGGCAAAGCGGCTTCTGGCTTTGCTTCCCAACTGCTCTCTTATGCCGGCATAAGGGTTGGGGGCGGGAGAACCAATCCTCACAGTTGTGGAGGCCGTCTCTCAAGAACCGGTGTAGAGCCACAGGGGCAGGCCTGAGGTGCTTACCTCAAATTGCAGACGCGCCAATGCCTCTGCCGCCGGTAGCAAGCGGGCCCAACCCCTGCGCCGTGGGAGCAGATCGCAGAACTTCGCATCGGGCGGCAACCCCGACAGCTCCGCGGCCCAGAGGCGGGCATCCTCTTCTGTGCCCAGGCGATCCACCACGCCCAGGTGCAGAGCTTGTTCGCCGCTGAAAATGCGGCCATCGGCAAAGGTTTTGACCACATTCACGCTTAGCCGGCGAGCGGCAGCAACGGTTTGCACAAATTGGCCGTAGGTGATGTCGATCAACTCTTGGAGGATGTTGCGCTCTTCTGGGGTCAGCTCGCGGTCAAAGGAAAGGATATCCTTGTAGGGGCCGGACTTGATGACCTTAAAGGAAATCCCTATCTTGTCCAGCAGCCGTTCGAGATTGTTGCCGCGGATAATGACGCCGATGCTGCCGGTGATGGTGCCGGGGTTGCTGACAATTTTCTCGGCTCCCATGGCAATGTAAACCCCTCCAGAGGCAGCGATGTTGCCAAAGCTGGCCACAATGCGCGTGCCCTTGCGTTCCCGCAGACGCGAGAGGGCATTGTAGATTTCCTGGGAGTCTGCCACTGTCCCACCGGGGCTGTCGATGCGCAACACCACGGCAGGGATCTGTCTTTCTTCCACCTCTTGCAAGGCTTTGAGAACCCGCTCTCGGGTTCTGCCATCGATCACCCCTGTTACCTCAATGCGGCCAATTTGCTGACGCCAGCCCCCCAAGAACCATCGCTTCAGCATAGGAAAACGGCACGAAAATAAGCCTCTACCCTCGTATCATGAAGGCCGTCTGGGGGCGCGGTCAACCAAGCAGCTCAGACATTGCCGTACACCGGGATCGCCGCCCCTCTCAGATCCCGCGCCGCTTCCGAGACCAAAAAGGCGATCACCTGCCCGATCGACTCGGGCTTTACCCACAGCTCCGCCTGCTCGGAGCCCATGGCAGCCCGGTTGGCCGGCGTGTCGATGATGCTGGGCAGGATGACGTTGGCGGTGATGTCGGTGCCTTTGGTTTCGGCGGCAATGGTGCGGGTCAGGGCCACCACCCCCGCTTTGGAAGCACAGTAGGCGGCCAGTTGGGATCCCGGCTCTACCGCCCCTCGGGAGGCCACCGTCACGATCCGTCCATAACCCTGTTGCCACATCTTGCGCAGGCTGTGCTTACAGGCCAGGAAGGTGGTGGTGAGGTTGAGGTCAAAATCGCGCCGCCAATCTTCTAGGCTGTACTCGTGAGTGGGGCCCATGGCAAAGCCGCCCACCAGGTGCACCAAACCATCGACGCGGGGCAGATCGTCGATGAGCCGTGCCACAGCGGCTTCGTTCAGCAAATCCACCTGCACAAAGCGCACCTGATCCAGGCTATTGGCCGGCAGGCGCTGCCGCAAAACAGCCAACTCCTCCTCTTGGCGGTAGGTCAAGGTCAACTCTGCCCCTGTGTCCAGGAGCACGGGGGTTACTCCCAACCCGAGCCCACCGGTACCGCCAGTTACAAGGATCTGTCTGCCTTGGTTGTTGAGCATAGGTTGTTTTGGGGTCTGGTGAAAAACCCTTGAGGACTTCCTCTCACCCTACCGCGGTTTTCCCTCGCCGGAAACGGCAGCCATCCTAGGTGTCTGCTCCAGCAGCAGATCGCTCAGGGCCAGCCAATCGGGCAGATCCAGCTCTTCGGCACGGGCCGTGGGGCTGAGGCGGAGCTGAGCCAGAGCGGCGGCCACGGTCTGGCGATCCACGAGGCCTCCCAGAGCATTGACAAGTTGCTTGCGGCGGGCGGAGAAGCCCTGGCAAACCAGTTGGGAGAACCAGCGGGGATCGCGGGCGGGGGTGGGGGCGGGGCGGGGAGTGAGGCGAACCACTGCCGATTCCACTTGGGGAGGAGGCCGGAAGGCGCTGGGGGGCACGCGGCAGATGAGCTCGCACTCGGCCAAGTAGCGCACCCGTACACTCAGAGCGCCGTAGGCTTTGCTGCCAGGGCCGGCCTGCAGGCGCTCGGCCAGCTCTTTTTGCACCATCAAGACGATGCGCTCAAACTGCCTCACCGGCTGGGCCGGGGATCCCAACACTTTCTCCAAAATTGGGCCAGTGAGGTTATAGGGGATATTGGCCACCAGCAGGCGGGGCTGAGGCGGCAGCGGCAGGCGAAGAAAATCTCCTTCCACCAAGTGAAAGCGGGGTTGGTCGGCGAAGCGCTTTTGCAGCAGCCGACACAGATCCCGATCGATCTCTACCGCCACCACATGTACGCCCTGGGCCAGCAACCGCTGCGTCAACTGCCCGGTGCCGGGGCCGATCTCCAGAACCCACGCAGGATCCCTCTGAGGAGGCGGCAACTGGGCGGCCCGCACAATCGCCTCATGAACCGCGGGATCCTTAAGCCAATGCTGGCCAAACCGTTTGCGGGGATAGGGCATCGGTGGATCAGCACTGGGCCGGATAGGGCATTAGGTTGGGATTCGTAGCCTCTGGGGGGCCTTCTTGAGCTGGGCTCGCCTCCCCCCCTGGGAGCGGCTGGCGGTAGAGGGGCACGGTAAAAGTGACGGTGGATCCCAGCCCTTCGCCCAGGCTATAGAAGTTGATCTCTCCCCCCATTGCCTCCACCAGCCGTTGGCTGATGGCTAGGCCCAAGCCGGTGCCGCCGTACTGGCGGGTGGTGGAGCCATCCACCTGGGTGAAGGCCTGAAACAGCTTCTGCTGCTTTTCCAGCGACACGCCGATCCCGGTATCGATGACGCGGATGCGGGCCATCCCCGGGTCGCCGGGAAGGAGGTCGGCTCGTACCGTCACCGAGCCTTTGGGGGTGAACTTGATGGCATTGCCCACCAGATTGAGCATCACCTGCAGCAGGCGTTGGTAATCTCCGTACAGCCAAATCCGATCCGGCGTGGGGGGCAGGTGGAAGCTAAGTTGCAATCCCTTCTGTTTGGCCTGCAGACCGGTTTTGGCCTCCACATCCTTGAACAAGGCGCGCAGGTCGCAGGGCTCAAACTGCAACTGCATTTTGCCCGCCTCGATCTTGGCGATGTCCAGCACGTCGTTGATCAAGGCCAACAGGTGCAGGGCCGAGCGGTAGGCCTCCTGCAAAAAGTCCAGCTCCTCTTCTCGGCTTTCGGCCATCCCGTCCAGCACCAGCCTAATAAAGCCGATGATCCCGTTGAGAGGGGTGCGCAGCTCATGGGAAGTATTGGCCAAGAATTGACTTTTCAGTTGGTTGGCCGATTCTGCTTGGGCGCGGGCCTGCTCCAGCTCTTTGTTTTTCTGGCGCAGTGTCTGGTTGGCCAACTGCAGGCGAGTGGCCAGTTGGCGACTTTGATCCAGCAAAATGGCGTGGGCAATGGCGGTGCCCAGGTAGGTGGCGATGCTCTGCAGCACCTGAAGGTGGCCGGCCTGCCAGAGGGGGGCTTCGTTGGGGGGCAACACTTCCAGCCAGAGCAGGCTGTTGGCATAGCCCCGGTAAGACATGGCGATGGCCAGATGGCGTCCCATCACCACCGGCTCTTCTTGACGAAGGGCTTGCAGCAGAGGCGGGTGATCCGCCAGACGCAAGGTCTGGTTCAACAGCGAGGGATCCCCCGGGTTGCGGCGGTACTCAGCATTGACTGTGAGGGAGTCCTGCCCCATTTCGTAGAGGGCCAGCAGGCAGCGATCCGCCCCGAACAACTGGCCCAACTGCTCCACCGTCTGCTGGCACAGCTCGCGGATGCCGAGGGAGTGGCCGATGTTGCGCAGCAACTGCGCCGTGATCCCCGGCACCGGCTCGGTCAGGAGGGGATGGCGCTGGGCAGGGGGGCTGCCGGCTCCGCCGGCCAAGTTGAAAGGCGTCGCCCCCAACACCTTGCCCACTACCGACACGGCCACCACCTCCCCCTCCATGTCCCGCACCGGGTTGAGGCAAAGATGCAAGTGCAACTTGTAGCGGGGAGAAATCACCTGACACTGATGCTGCAAGGGATCCCCGCTCGCAAACACCTGCCTGAGCTTGGCTTCGTACTCCTCCGCATTGGCCACCTCCCAGCTTTGCTGTCCGCTCAGGATCTGCTGCGGGTAGATGGCGTAGTTCTCAGCACCCTCCCAATAAAAACTCCAGAAACGCTGCTGGCGATCCTGGGTGTAGAAAATCAGATCCGGTTGGAGGACGCCCATTGGGGGAGAGGCCATCATTGCGTCGGGAAAACAAAGCTCTTCGGCCTGAAGCCTCAGGTTTTCGCAGAGGAAGCTGGGCTGGAGTCCTTGTTGAGGCGGGCGAAGAGCATCCGGCCCGCCGAGGTTTGAATGGCGCTGGTCACCACAACCGAGCGAGTCTTGCCCAGAGAGCGCTGTCCCTCTTCCACCACCACCATCGTGCCATCCTCCAGATAGCCAACCCCCTGGCCCGGCTCCTTCCCTTCGCGGGTGATCTTGATATCGAAGCTGTCGCCGGCAATGTAGATGGGCCGCAAGGCTTCGGCCAGCTCGTTCACGTTGAGCACCTTGATCCCCTGCAGTGTGGCCACCTTCTTCAGGTTGTAATCGGTGGTCACCAGCGTTCCCCCCACATTCTGGGCCAGGCGCACCAGCTTCTCGTCCACGGTGGCCAGATCCGGGTAGTTGGCTTCGTGAATCACAAAGCGGTCGGGATAGGCCTGGCGCAGGGCTTGCAGCGTATCCAACCCTCTGCGGCCTCGCTCCCGTTTTTGCGGATCGGCTTTGTCGGCGATGGTTTGCAGCTCCGCGATAACAAAGCGAGGGATCACCAGCGTTCCCTCCAAAAAGCCTGTCTCGATCAACTGGGCCACGCGCCCGTCGATGATGGAGCTGGTGTCCAAAACCTTGGGGCTGGCCGCCACCACACTGCCCTCTGCGGCCGCCTGCAGGGCGTAGTTGGGGTTGAACAGGCGCAAGAGCGCAGGGCCATGGGTATCGGCCAAACTCACCCCCAAGTAGGCAAAGGACAAGCTAAAAAAGACGGAGGCCAGCGGCTCGATAAAGCTATTGAGCTGCTGAGGCAGGGGCAACAAATAGACAGGAGCCATGGCCAAGTTGGCAATCACCAGGCCGATCACCAACCCCACCGAGCGGCTGATCAACACATCCGGCGGCAGCGAGCGTACATTGGCCTCGAAGCGGCGGTAGCCCCAGCGCACCAAGGATCCAAAAGCCAAACCCGCTAGGACACCAAAGCCGCTGGTAACCACGCGCGCCCCCTCCACATTGGCCCCCTGAATGGCGGCAGGAGGGAGCAGATCCAGGCCGTAGAATCCAAGACCCGCCCCGGCCAACATGAAGATCACAATCAGTAAGACATCTAACATGGCGAAGAAAGCGCCCCTGCTCAGAATAGGCTTGGGTCTGCTGCTCGCAACAGGCAAATCTGAGTCCTATTCTAGTCTTCTGGCTGAAGAGAGGGATCTCATCCCCCACCCCGAAAGAAGGAGACTATGCTGAAGAAGGGCGATCCCTCCCTGGCTTGAGGGGTCTGGCGAGAAATCGCTACAATCAACATCTCGACATCCCAGGCAAGGTCTCAGCAGAGCTGGAAGCAACTATGGCACAAGCACTGGAACTAACGGCCGAAAATGTGGAAAAAGTCCTCAACGAGCTGCGCCCCTACCTGCAAGCCGATGGCGGCAACGTAGAGCTGGTGGAAATCGACGGCCCGGTGGTGAAGCTGCGCCTACAGGGGGCCTGTGGCGCCTGCCCCAGCTCCACCCTGACCTTAAAAATGGGCATCGAGCGCAAGTTGCGGGAGAGCATTCCCGACATCCTGGAAGTAGAACAAGTGTTCTGAGGGCTCTGCCGCTTCTGGTCTGTTATCTTGGTTCCTTAAGGCGGCAGGTGCAGCCGTCGCTGTGGCTCTCTGCCTCTTGCTCTTTTTTTCCTTCTCTCCTTCAAGCCAGCCCATGCCTGTTCTCCTCTCCATCGCCATTCTCGCCCTGCTGATCCTGGTGCATGAGGCGGGACACTTCGCCGCAGCCAAACTCCAAGGGATCCACGTCAACCGCTTTTCGCTGGGATTTGGCCCGGTGCTGTGGCGCTACCAGGGCAAGGAGACGGAGTACGCCATTCGCGCCCTGCCGTTGGGGGGCTACGTGGGCTTTCCCGACGATGACGAGCGCTCTCCCTACCCGCCCGACGACCCGGATCTGCTGAAGAATCGCCCTGTCGCGGATCGCCTGGTGGTGATGAGCGCGGGGGTGATGGCCAACCTGGCCTTCGCCTATCTGGTGCTGGTGCTGATGTTTGCCACGCTGGGGATCCCATCGGTGACGCGCATCCATCCCGGCATTCTCATCGCCCAGGTGATGCCGGATAGCCCGGCGGAGCGGGCCGGCTTGCAGGCGGAAGATGTGGTGTTGCGGGCAGCCGACCACGATTACAGCACGGTTGCCGACGAGGCCTCGGCCTTGGCAGCTCTCAATGATTTTCAGGCGTTGATCCGCCGCAGCCAAAACCGGCCCGTCCCCCTGCAGGTGCAGCGAGGGGAGGGGGATCCCATTCTGGAGATCACGGTGACTCCCGAGATGCGGGGAGAGGTGGTGGCCATTGGGGTCAACCTGGCCCCCAACCAAGAGGTGACACTGCGCCCGGCTCAGAGCCCGGCAGAGATCTTTGCCGAAGCCGGGAACGCCTACCAGCGCTTGGTGATGATGAACCTCAGTGGCCTGCAGCAGCTCCTGCAGAACTTCCAAAACACCGCCACCCAGGTATCCGGCCCGGTGGGGATTGTCAAGCTCGGCGCGGATCTGGCGCGGGACGATGCTGCCAGCTTGTTTAATTTCACCGCCTTGATCAGCATCAACCTGGCTATTCTCAACCTGTTGCCCCTGCCCGCCTTGGATGGGGGACACATCGCCTTTTTGATCTTGGAAGCGATCCGCGGCAAGCGGCTGCCCAAAGAACTGGAGGAACGGGTGATGCAGACGGGCTTGGCGCTGCTGCTGGGGCTGGGGGTAGTGCTGATCTTCAAGGACACCCTTGCCATCGTCACCGGGTCGGGCTAGTTGCAGATGAGCGGCAAGCGGGCTTTGCGCCAGCGGGCTTTGGAGATCCTGATCCGGCTGAAGCGCCATTACCCCAACTCTACCTGTGCCCTCCACTACGAAACGCCGCTGCAACTGCTGGTGGCCACCATTTTGTCTGCACAGTGCACCGACGAGCGAGTCAACCAAGTTACGCCGGAGCTGTTTCGCCGCTTTCCCGATGCCCAGGCGCTGGCGGCAGCGCCGCGGGAGGAGATCGAGGCCCTGATCCGTCCCACCGGCTTCTACCGCAACAAGGCTAAACACATCCAAGAGGCCTGCCGCAAGATCGTGACGGACTTCGGCGGCCAGGTGCCCCGCACCATGCCGGAGCTGCTCACTCTGCCGGGGGTGGCCCGCAAGACGGCCAATGTGGTCCTGGCCCATGCCTTTGGCATCAACGCTGGCGTGACTGTCGATACCCACGTCAAGCGCCTCAGCCGTCGCCTCGGCCTCACCGAGCACGAGGATCCCGTGCGCATCGAGCGGGATCTGATGCAGTTGTTGCCGCAAGCCGACTGGGAAAATTGGTCCATTCGCCTGATCGAGCATGGGCGGGCCATTTGCACCGCCCGCAAGCCCCTTTGCGAACAGTGTTTTCTGGCCGATCTCTGCCCCAGCGCCCCCCTCCCGGGGCCGGCGGAGAAAACGGACAGAGAAGCCGCAACAGCCTCCCAGACTTGAGCGCCTGGCATCCGGTTTTTCGGCTCCCCCTCGCCCTAGAATAGGCTGCATGGACGATCAAGCGACTAGACCGACCGCCGCGACCTCGCCTGTTCTCGTTATTGCCGGGCTGACGGGATCCGGGAAAACCCTGGCCATCCAGCAATTGGAACAACTGGGCTACACCGGCTTGGAAGGGATCCCGCCTGACCAGGCCGTTTATTTAATCGAGGCAATCCGGCCTCGCCACCCTGCTCTAGCGGTGAGCCTAAACCTCCACACCCCGGAATATCGGGAGCAGTTCCTTGCCTTTGACCGCTGGCGGCAAGCGCAAGGGATCCCTTTCCTCTTTCTGGAGGCTCGTCCCCTGGTATTGCTCAACCGTCTCAGCGCCCACCGCCGCCCCCACCCTCACCGCCCTGGCCTTGGCCTGTTGGAGGCCATTGAGCAGGAAGTGCGCGATCTGGCCCCCGTGCGGGAGCGCTGCACCCACCTCCTGGATACGTCTGAGCTGAACAGCCAGCAACTGCGGCAGCAATTACAAGCCCTGGTCCACGGGATCCCACAGCCGCTCAACCTGAGGCTGGTCAGCTTCGGCTTCAAGTACGGTGCCCCCCCCGATGCCAACTTGCTGTTCGACGTGCGCTTTTTGCCCAATCCCTTCTTTCAGCCCCATCTGCGCCACTTGACCGGCCAGGATCCGCCTCTGCAGGAGTTCCTCTTTGCGGATCCAGTTACCCAATCCACCTACCGGCAGATCTTTTCTCTGGTGCAGGCGTTCTGGCCCCACTACCGAGCAGAACGACGGCCTCACCTGACCGTGGCCATCGGCTGCACCGGCGGGCAACACCGCTCTGTGGCTCTGGTGGAGCGCCTGGCTGAAGATCTGCGGCCCTGGGCTGTCCCCACCGACAACCCTGCCCTGCCTGCCCTGAACATCCAGGTGCAGCACCGCCATTTGCTGGATTCGCAGCGGGAGCTGGAGGCCCGCTTTGGCCCGCCACCCCCTGCCGCTGGCGTAGAACAGCAACAGGTTAGGATCCCTTTGGCCGGCGTTCCTGCACCTCCCCATGACTAAGCCCGCGCCCAGCAACAAGTCCACTGTGTGGGGGCCTCGCCGTCGCCAGGCCACTTGGCCGGGAAATGGCTGGAAATGGCTCTTCCCTGGTCTGGCGGTCAAGCGCTGGCTCACCCTAGCCGTGGGGGGCGTGCTGCTGATGGTGCTGGGCATCGCCATCTGGACAGAGCTGACCCCCATCTTTCGCCTCAAGCGATTAATCGACATCACCCTGCGCCTGATCACCACCTGGATCCCCAACAACATCAGCGGCCCCTTGGTGACCGGGATCGGCTTGGTGATGGTGGTGCTGGGCTTTCGCAGCGCCATGCGCTCCATCGAAGATGTGCTGATCCCAGAAGGAGACGAGGCGCTGGTGGATAAGCTCCTGTCGCGGCGACGTCTGAGTCGTGGCCCTCGCATCGTGGTGCTGGGGGGCGGCACCGGCCTTTCCAACCTGCTGCGGGGGTTGAAGCACTACAGCTCCAACATCACCGCCATTGTCACCGTGGCCGATGACGGCGGCTCCTCAGGGCGCTTGCGGCGGGAGATCGGCGTGTTGCCCCCTGGAGATATCCGCAACTGTCTCACCGCCTTGGCCAACGAAGAAAAGCTGCTCACGGAGCTGTTTCAATACCGCTTCCAGGCTGGGGAAGGTCTGAGCGGGCACAGCTTCGGCAACCTGTTCATCACCGCCCTCACCGCCGTAACCGGGGGCGACCTGATTCGGGCCATCACCGCCACCTCGCAGGTCTTGGCCATTCAGGGACGGGTGCTGCCGGCCACCCTGGCGGACGTCACCCTCTGGGCGGAGTTGAGCGATGGCCGCCGCGTGGTGGGCGAGTCCAACATCGCTAAAGCCAGGGGGCGCATTTGCCGCATTGGCTGCGACCCGCCCAACCCTCCTGCCTTGCCCGAGGCGATCGAGGCCATCGAGGCGGCAGAGTTTGTGGTGCTGGGGCCGGGTAGCCTCTACACCAGCATCATCCCTAACCTGTTGATCCCGGAGATTGTGGAAGCTCTGGCCAAGAACATGGCGCCCCACATCTACGTGTGCAACATTATGACCGAGCCAGGGGAAACCGACGGCTACACCGTTGGGGATCACGTCATGGCCCTGGATCGGGTGGCGGGCGTGCGCTTGTTCGATGGTGTCCTGGTACAGCGGGAGCCCCCTTCTCTCCGCGCCTTGGAGCATTACCGCCGCAATGGCTCTGAGTTTGTGGTGCTGGATCCGGATAAGCTGGCCTACCTAGGTTGCCGGGCAGTTCTGGCCAACGTCATGCAAGAGGATCCTGAGACCGGCTTGGTGCGTCACAACCCTGAGCGCCTAGCGGCGATGCTGATGCGCTGGTTTGACAGACACCGCTAAACCACCCCACGGCCCCACCTTGCTAAGGGCTAGCTGTAGCCGGTAGATCCTTGCGGCTAAGTCGTGCACAAGAGGAGTTTCCATCCCCTTGCGGGAAGGGGTAGGGGAAAAAGCCTGATTAAAGCTGGAAGTCTTTTGGAAAGTAGGCCAGGATCGAGTTGAGGGATCCCAAGTGACGGCGCAGCGTTCCCGGAAAATCCCGGCAAGCTGTTAGCTTTGGAGGTTGTGCGCCAATGGTAAAGTTGTTCTCGTCTCTTTTTAAGAGGACTTCTGACTCCTTGGCTGGGATCCCGGCTGCCGAGTTGGGCGCTCCTCAGTCCTGTGCCGGCGATAGTGGCATGGATCCCTGGGCTGGCCAACGGGAGCGGATGGTGAGGGAGCAGATCTTGCAGCGAGGGATCCGCGATCCCCGGGTGCTGGAGGCAATGCGCAAGGTGCCGCGCCACCTTTTCGTTCCCCCGGAGCTGCGGGAGCGCGCCTACAGGGATTGCCCGCTGCCCATTGGCTACGGCCAGACGATTTCTCAGCCCTATATTGTCGCCTTTATGACTGAGGCGGCCCGCCTCACCCCTGAGTCGGTGGTGCTGGAAATCGGCACCGGATCCGGCTATCAGGCGGCCATTTTGGCCGAGCTGGCCCGGCAAGTATATAGCCTGGAGCGGCTGGCTCCCTTGGCCGCCCGCGCTCAGCAAACCCTGGCCTCCTTGGGCTACCGCAACGTGGAGGTGCGCCAGGGAGATGGCTATCAGGGTTGGCCGGAACACGCCCCCTACGACGCCATCGTGGTGACGGCAGCCCCCCCAACCCTGCCGACGCTGCTGCTGGATCAACTGGCGGTGGGAGGTACCCTGGTGGTGCCGGTGGGCGAAAGCCAGGGATTCCAATCCTTGCTGATCCTCCACAAAACCCCGGAGGGGGTGGTGCAAAAGGGGGCCTTCCCAGTGCAATTTGTGCCCATGGTTTAGTCTTCTGCGGCCAGCCAGAGCTGGCGGCGAATTTGCAGCGCCAACTGAGGGTGGTCGGTGATCAGCCCCCGCACCGGCGGCTCCTCCCCAGACGGGCGCAAACAGAAGGCCATGATCTCCGGATCGTTGACCGTCCAGACGTAGAGCGGGATCCTGGCTTGGGCCGCCGCCGCCAAAAACGGCAGGTCCAGCCAAGAGTAATGGGGGGCGAGAAAATCCGCTCCCACCTCGCGGCAGTAGGTCAAGAGGGATCCCTTCTCTCCCTCCGGCTGCGCCTCCACCAACAGGCCAACCTGGGGGGCAGCCCCTCCCAGAAGGGCTTTCACCCGTTGCGCCACCTGGGGCAAAAAAGAGGTGATCACACACTCTGCAGGGGTCAAGAGCTTGCCGATGAGGGCGAGGATCTGTTCTTCGTAGCCCGCCTCTTTCAGCTCGATATCGAGGGCAATCCTGCCCCTGACGTGGAGCAGCGCTTCTTCCAAGCTGGGGATCGTGGGCTTGCGGGCGCGGATCTCCGCCCAAGTGAGCGCCGCCAGCGGCTGCCCCTCCAGCTCGGCATCGTGAAAAACCAGCGGGATCCCGTCGCGGCTGCGGCGCACGTCCAGCTCGATCCCGTCGGCCCCGCCTTCGATGGCCGCCGCAAAAGCGGCCAGGGTATTCTCCTCGGCGTGGGTGTGATCCCCGCGGTGGGCGACAATCCGGGTGGGAAAGCGATAGTCTGGAGGAGTTGAAATAATCTCTCTAGCCATGGACACAGCTGCAATTGCCGCCTTCAAAGAGCGCATCAAGCGCATTCGCGAGCGCCGCCCCACCTTGGTCAAGCTTTTGGAAAAGCCAGACCTGGGCAGCTTGCGGGTCGATGTCAATCAAGCCTTGGAGGAGATCGACGAGCTGCTGCAGGAGTTCGAGCAGACCTTTGGCCCCCAGGACTAGCCAGCCTGGGCGAGCTCTTGCAGTTGGGCCAAGACCTCGGCACTGTGCCGAGAGGGGTTGACAATCGGGTCGATGGCCCGCAGGATCCCCTCAGGATCGATCAAAAAAGTGTTGCGCAGGGCCATCTCCCCCGTCCAGGAGCCGTAGGCGCGGCTAACCGTGCCCTCAGGATCCGAAAGCAGAGGAAATTGCAGCCCCTCTGCCGAGCAAAACCGTCGGTGCGAGTCCACCGAGTCGGCGCTCACGCCCACAATCTCCGCTCCCAGCGTCCGAAACTTGGGCAGATCCTGCTGGAAGCGGCGCGCCTCGATGGTACACCCGGCAGTGAAGTCGCGGGGATAGAAGTAGAGCACCACCCACTTGCCGCGAAAATCCGCCAGCCGCCGCACCTGGCCCGACTGATCCGGCAGCTCAAATTCCGGCGCCGGCGCCCCGATCTGCGGCAGGGGGGTGGTGCCCCACTGGGCCAAAGCGGGCTGAACCCCTGCCCAGCTCACCAGCAAAGCCGTAAACAACCCCACAAGGCCCAACCAGCGCCAGCTCCTGCCCCCTTCCTCGATAACCACTGCAACACCTCTCCAGCTTTCTAGCTCTAGTTTACATAACTTCACGGCAGCCACTTGCAGAGCAAAAGCTGGGGTGGGATCCCCAGCCAATGCCAAAGTTGAGAGGTGCGCTGGATGGGAGTGTAGCGCAGTTGGGCGTAGAGCTGCCGGGCGGCCAGATTGTCTTCCACCACGTGCAGATACAACTGGTGATAGCCCCAACCTTGCACCACTCCTTCGGCGCTGAGCAAAAGCTGCCGCGCGATCCCGCGCCGCCGCCAAGGGGGCAACACCGCCAAGTTGGCCAGATAGGGATACTTCCCATGGGCCATCGCCCGCAAGGAGATCTCGGCAGTGGCCACCACCTCGCATCCCACCGCAGCCGCCAGGCAGCAGTAGTGCGGATCCCTGGCCGCCAGCTTGAGGCGCAAATCCTCGCGGATGCCCAACTTGTGAATCGGGTGGAGCCAGCGCTGCAGACCCAAGGGCGGGTAAAAGACCTGGGCGAGAACCTCCGCCACGGGCTCCAAATCACCTAGCGTGACGGGATAGACCACGAGGGAGGGCAACACAGAGGAAAACAGGGCGTTCAAGCATCTGTTGCAAGCGTCCTTGCTATTTTCGCAGAGAAGCGGCAAGCAGCTCGCAGCCAACAAGAAGTGGCGGCAACCCCACCGGCACCGCCACTGAACCGACAAAACTTGAGTGGAGGGGAAACCACCCACCCCCATGCACGTCACCTGCATCCAAACTTAGCTGTCTCTTCACTTATTCGATTGTTCTGAGCGATTGTTCTGAGCTCACCCCCCTCTGCTCAATTGACGGGGAGAGTAGAACAGCCACCTGACGAACCAACTTTTGAAGCTCTGCTCCCGAGGGTTGAAGTGCCAAAACCTGACCCGCTCTCGCACTGTGCCCTACAGCTCCCCAGCATAGCGAGCTGAGCCTTTGGCGCGATAGACATCATCGGTAATGGGCTGGTAACCTACTTCAACCAGATCAGACTTGGCAGGCGTGAACACGCGGATAACTGCTCTAGCAATTTTCGAGAGAAAGGCAAGCATAAAAACCTCCTCCAAGCGAGCGTGAAACTATGAACTGGGCGAACCCAAAATTGCTAAAGCCCGCAGCCCTTGCTCTACTGAGCAGAGTCCTGATTCGCCAGAGTCTGCAGGGGGGAGCACCTGAACCCGACCGAGCATCGGTTTTCCACCTCTTCCTTGATCCTAAACGGAGACTCGAAATAGCAGGCCGGCATCCCTTAAACGGGTAAGACCGCTCGCCATCTTGCCATCTCACCAGAGGTAAACGACCCCTTATCGTTGCAGCGGCTGACCTCAACAGACCCGACCGCTATTTGATTTAGCTCCCATGTCCCTTCTTCGGAAGAAAACCTGTCGTAGGTGCCAGGTGCTCCTCTGGGCAAGACAACCGCTTGCTATAGAAACCTGCCGGCGCAACGGATCGGAAGTTTGCACGAGATTGGATCAAAACGTTGACCGACAGGAAGCTTTGAGCTTGGGCAGATTGCAGGCTGGTGTCTCGCCTTTGAGATGAAGCTGAGATATTATCCTCCTTGCTTGAATCACTACATTTCTAATCTAGCTTGGGTCAAATCCCTCTACAATGGCTGGCAACTGTTCTTAACAGTCTAGGTCATTTCTTTAATCGTTCTTCCCATATTTCTTCAACATAGGTCTCCAGTAGATCTTGCAGTCGGATCCTCTGCCCTTTTCCAGAAGAAAGGTCTACTTTTTAGAAACTTTCCAGAAAGCAGGGGGGCTGGATCCCCAGCTCAGCCGAGGATTTGACCGAGACCACTCGACCCGGCCTCGGTGGGCCTCCCCCTTCAGGCGGGTGTCGGGGAGAACTTCAATTCCGGGGCCGAGAGCGCAGGATCAGCAGGGAAAAGTAGGGGGGGCGATAGTCGGCCAATCCTTCTAGGGTGGGGAAGAGAGCTTGCTGGGGCCAACCGGCCCAAACCACCAAGCTGGCCTGCTGTAGCCAACCTCTTGCCGCTAGCCACTGCCAAACCTGAGGATAGACGGGGGCCACTTTCATCAGCACAACCACGTCGGCCCAGGTGCAGGCCTTCTCCAGCTCCGTCAGGGCAAAAAGAGCAGGCAAAATCGCCAATTTCTCGGAGCCGAGCGCCAAAGGGGATCCCAGAGCGGCAGCGGCGGCAAGAGGAGAGCACACCCCCGGTATGGCCTGGATGGGCAAGTCGGGGATCCGCTGCCGCAGGGCTTGGGACAGGTAGGCAAAGGTGCTGTAGAGGCCCACATCCCCTTCGCAGACAAAGGCCACATCTTCTCCCCGCTCCAGAGGCGGGGCCAGTTGCTCGGCAGCCGCTTGCCAGGCCGCCTGCAGCAGCTCGACTTGGGTAACAAAGGGCAGATGCAGCGGCAACAGGGTTTGTTCCGGTCGCAGCCAAGGGCGCACGATTTGGTAAGCTAGGCCCGGCTGGCCGGCGGCGTTCTGGGGGCAGGCCACCCACCTGACGGCGCCGAGGATGCGGGCTGCTTTGAGGGTGAGCCACTCGGGATCCCCGGCCCCGGCGCTAATGCCCCAAAAAGTCCCCAGGCCCATGGTGGAGCTTGTCCGCCAGCTCAGGAAGCTTGGCCGTCTGGCCCCTCAGGCCTTGCCTCGGCGGCGTCGGGGCGAGTGTCAGGCTCTGGACGTCCCCCACCTTCTGCGGCCAGATGATCGAGGGCCTCTTGGAGCGAGTTGCGCAAGGACAAAAACTTCTCTAGCCGCACCAGTTTCACCGTTTGGGTGATGCGGGGGTTGCTCACCACCTGAAAGATGCCCCCACGGCTCTGGGCCAGCTTGGCCAATTGCACCAGGGCACCGACGCCAGAGCTATCGATGAAGTCGATCCCCGTCAAATCCAGGATGAGATTGGGGGATCCCTCTTCTAGGTATTTGGTGACCACCTTAACGAAGACCGGCTCAGAAAAGGCATCCAGAAGGCCCGTCAGGTAAAAGACCTGGCAGTTCTCCAGCGCTTCGTGGCTGCCGCGCAAGCTGACCGTCAGAGACAGAGGTTCCGGAATGGCTTTTCTCCTTTTATCTATCTCGACAGAGGGTTGAGGCCCGATCTCGGGCGTGGAGATAGCTTAGCATCCCTACTCCCTTGGCGAGACGGTATTTTTCCGCGGGCAGGGGATTGCGGCTGGGGGCAGGGATCCCTGCTTTTTGGCCCCTCGTGGCAAGGCGGGAGTCCTTGGGTAGGATGGGGGCAGTTTTTGATGTTCCCCAAGGAGGCCGGCCTGCGGGCCAGACAGGGCTTCTCAAGTGGGGTGGTTGGGATCCCTGAGGGGCGAGCGTTGGGAGAGGATCGGCAGGAGCAAGAGGGGCAGCGGCGACGCTTTTCCCTTCCCCCCGGCACCTGGATGGGGGCGGGGCTGGGTTTGGGCTTGACGGCTGCCGCTTTTGGGGCTGCCTGGGGAATCGGGGCCTACTTTCAAGATCGGGTGCTGCCCCAGGTGGAAGCTACCCTCTCGCAGGCGATGCGCCGGCAGGTGGAATTGGGGGAGGTAAGGTTTGTAGCCCCTTGGCAGGTGAGGCTAGGGGAAAGCCACATCGAACATCTGGCCAGCATCGGCTCCATCGACCTCAGCCCCGACTTCTGGACCTGGCTGCAGACGGGGGAGTGGGTGCTCAATATTACCCTGAATCAGCCGCAACTGCTGCTGATGGAGACGCTGGATCGCGGCTGGGCAGACGTGCAGTTTCAACTGCCAGAAGGCGAGGGATCCCTGCCCTTGCAGGGGCTGAACATCCGTTTGCAGGGGGGATCCCTGACGGCTATTCCCTTAGTGGGAGAGCGGCGCCGGTTTGAGCAGTTGCAGGGCCAGGCGCAGGTGTGGCTGAGTGCCCCGCCGGGGGAGGAGGGAGGGGGTCGGGCCAGTTTCCAGCTCTCGGCGGCGCTGCGCTCTCTGGAGGGGGAAGGGGGCTACCCCCTGCAGCTCCGGGGGGTGGCGGATTTCGCCCAGGCTTCTGGCTCGGTGACGCTGGCCGCTCGGCGCCTGCCTTTGGAGCTGCTGCCCAGCGTCTTGCCGGCGGCGCCCTTGACTGAGGTGGAAGGGGAAGCCAGTCTGGATCTGCAAGTCCTCTGGGGAGGAGAACGCCCTTGGGAGTTGACGGGGCAAGCCCAGGTTCAGCAGGCGCGGCTGGGGCTGGAGAGGTTGCCCCATCCTTTTGAAGAGGTGAAGGGCTCCGTTCGCTTTACCCTAGAGGAGCTGGAACTGCAGGGGGTGAGCGGTCGTTTTGGCCAGCTTGCTTTTGAAGATCTCAACGGCTCCATTGTCTTCGGCGACAAGGAGGGATTGGATCTGCAAGCCGCTATTGCCCCGGCCAGCCTGCAGCAGATCCAGGAGACTTTCAACGTTGAGCTGCCGGCGGAAGGGGTGGTGGCGGGATCCCTGAGGGTCACCGGGCCGCTGAATGGGCCGCAGATCCAAGGGCAGTTGCGAGGGATCTCGCCGGGGCGGGTGGATCGCCTGCCGGTGCCGGAATATGCTTTTGGCTTCCGCTTGGCCGATCAAACCTTGGCCTTTGAGGAAATCGACCTGAAGGCCGCCGGCGGGCGGATCCAGGGATCCGGACAACTGCAATGGGCTGCCGGCTTAGCAGGCCGGTTCGATCTCCAGGTCACCGGGGCCGATGTAGAGCAGGTGCTGGCTCTCTACGACCTCAACCTGCCGCGGCGGGGCGAGCTGGGGCCGGTAAGTGCCCAGGTGCAGGTGGCGCTGGCGGGATCCCGGCCCCAGGTGGAGGCCACCTGGACAACCCAAGGAGGAGAGATTGCCGGCAGAGGACAGCTGCAGATCTTGCCCGAGGCCGAGGGGTGGGCGGTACAGGTGCCGCAGGCGGTGTTGGAGCTGGGCGGGGGCCGGGCCCAGGTGGCGGGGCGGTGGGCGGGAGGGCAAGTCCAAGCCCAAGTGGCTCCCCAGGATCTGCCGCTGGCCTTTTTTAACCCGCAGTGGCCGGGATCCCTCTCTGGTGAGCTGATGGCGCAGGTGGACACAGGGGAGGCGGCGGAGGTGGGTTTCCTGGCGGCGTTGCGGGCGCAAGGGTCGCTAGCCCTGTCCCAGCCTTTGGGAGAGAGGGGAGTGCAATGGGTTGACGGCATCCGCGGCCAGGTAGCTTGGGAAGGATCTGGCTTGCGTATCCAGCAGGCAGAGATCTTGGCCGACACCGCCCGCTTGGCCAGAGTAGAGGGAGAGATCCCGGTGGATCCCCAGACGCTGCAGGTGGGATCCCTGGACCTGAGCTTTGCCGCTGACGGGATCCCCCTGGCGGAAGTGCCCGGCCTGCCGCCACTGCTGCAGGGGGTGCTGCAGGGATCCGGGCAGATCCGCGGCTCTCCGGACAACCTGCAGGTGGCTGGCGAGGCGCAGTTGCGCGGCTTGCAGGTGGGGGAGGTGGCCTTTGCCGACTTGGCCGGGCCCTTTAGCTGGTCTGCCCAGGGGACGGCGGTGGAGCTAGTGGGGGCGCGGGAGCGGCTGGCGCTGCAGTTGGATCCCCAGTTTCGGCCTGTGCAATTCCAGGTGCGGCGGGGCGAGGCGGAAGTGCGCGGCCAACGCCAGCAAGATGAACTGCAGGTGACGGCAAGCCAGTTGCCGCTGGCTTTGCTGGGAGGGTTGGCTGCCGGGCCCTGGGCTGGCCTGGGCGGAACCCTCAATGGGGAGGTGGCGCTTGACCTGGCCAGTGGCGCCGCTCGAGGTCGAGCTGCGGTCGAGGGGCTGCGGCTAGGCGATCTCGCGGTGCAGGGCCTCTCAGTGGATTTCGATTATCGCCCCAGCGACGACTCCCGCCCCGCTCGCCTGACCCTTGCCCAAGCCCAACTGGAGCTGTTCGAGAGCCTCTACACCGCCAGCGGCACTTTGGAGCTGCCGGCAACCTCTCTCCAGGCTGCTTTGGATCCCACCTCGGAAGTCCCCATTCCCCAAATCGACCTGCAGATCAGCACCCGTCAAGGCCGCTTGGAAGATATCGTCTCTACTTTCAAGTGGCGGGAGTGGAGCGATATCACCAGCCGCGGTTTTCGGCTGCCACCTTTGGGCCCTGCCGCTGTGTTAGAGACAGAGCCGGTCGGCCTGCCCGGCTATCCGCTGCTGCAACAACTGGAGTACTACGCCCAGATCCTGGCCGCCCACCTGGGGGCCCTGGCCAGCCGTATGGATCCCCGCATCCCGCCGCCCACTAGCCTGCAGGGGGAATTTCAGGCCAGCGTCAGCCTGGTCGGCAACCTCAACCGGCCCAGCGTCAGCTTTCAGCTCGAGGGCCAGAATTGGCAGGCCCAGGAGTTCAGCATCGAGAGCCTCACCGCCAGCGGCAGCCTGGTCGAAGGGGCGGTGGTGCTGCAGCCGCTGCTGTTGCGCAGTGGCGAACGCCAGGCCCTGTTCTCTGGCAAGGTGGGCCTGGAGGAACAGTCGGGATCCCTGCAAATCCAAGCATTTCCTCTGGCTTTGCTGGATCGCTTCCTGCCGGACGAGCTGGAGCTGCAGGGAGATCTCAACCTGGATGTGGAACTGGCAGGCAACCTGCGGGATCCCCGGGCCCGCGGCTCCCTGACGGTGGTCAACGCCCAGATCAACCAGGTGCCGCTGCGGGAGGTGGGGGGACAATTTGACTACAACCAGGGTCAACTGCGCCTGGAGGGCGCCCTGCTGGCCAACGGCGACGAGCCGATCCGCCTTTCCGGCCTGGTGCCCTACACCCTGCCCTTTGCGGAGGTGCGGGCCGCATCGGATCAGATCGACCTCACCCTGCAAGCCGAGAATGGCGGCCTGCGCCTGATCAACCTCCTCACCGACCAGGTGCGCTGGGAAGGGGGCCAAAGCCAACTGGAGCTGGCCATCCGCGGCAGCTTGCGAGAGCCCAGCCTGCAGGGGAACCTCAGCCTTAGCTCCGGGATCCTCAAGTTGGCCGCCCTGCCGGAGCCCATCACCGACCTGACCGGCCAAATTTTCTTTAACCTCAACCAATTGGAGGTGCGGGAGCTGCAGGGCCAGTTGGGGGGCGGATCCCTCTTGGCCAACGGCTTTTTGCCCGTCAACTCCCGCGGCGCCCTGCAGATGGACGAGACCTCGCCACCCCTAACGCTGCAACTGCAAGGGATCCAGCTCACCCTGCCCAACCTCTACACAGGCCGCCTGCAGGGGGAGGTGGTGGTGGGCGGCCTGCTGCTGCGGCCTTTGCTCGAGGGGCGCCTGGAGGTCTCCCAAGGGATCGTAGATGCCAGCCCCCGCCCTGAAAAAGGGGAAGCGGCGGCAGCTCCCGCAGACTCGACTCAGGCGGATCCCTTTTGGCAGCCGCGGCTCAACGGCCTGGAGCTGGTTTTGGGGCCCGGGATCCGCGTGCAGCGGCCCAACCTGTTTGAATTCCACGCCAGCGGCAGCTTGCGCCTGTTCGGCACTCCCCAAGACCTGCGTCCGGCGGGCACCATCGCCCTGGAGCGAGGCCGCGTCAGCCTGCCCATTGCCAACTTTCGCCTGGATCGCTCCCGCCCCAACACCGCCACCTTTGACCTGGACAACCCCTTCGATCCTTTCTTAAACCTGCGCCTGGTGACCCAAGCCTTCGAGGTCTATCGCTTTCCCCAGGATCTGTCCCCCTTCGACACCAACCGCAACCTGCCGGGATCCCAGCAGAGCATCGAGATCTTTGCCAACGTCAACGGGCGGGCCAGCCAGCTTGCGGCTGCGGATCCCCGCAACGGCGTTCTGACCCTTTCCAGCAGCCCCAGCCGCTCCCCCCAAGAGATCGTCGCCCTGTTGGGGGGAACAGCTTTGGCCCAACTCAACCCCGAAGCAGGGGTGGCCGGGCTGGCGGGAACGGCTTTGCTTAACGATGTGTTGGAGACGCTGCGGGACACCCTCGGCTTGGATGAGGTTCGCCTCAGCCCCGTTCCCCAGGTCGATACCCGTGCCCCCAGACGCTCCTCAGTCGGCCTGGCGCTGGAGGTGGCCCGCGATCTGGGGCCGGCTACTTCCATCTCGGTGCAGCGCAACCTGACGGATCCCTTTCAGCCCACCCGCTACAGCGCCCGCTACCGCCTCAACGACCAAACCCTCACCCGTGCCACCACCGACCTCGAGGGCAACAACGTCCTTTCCCTGGAGTTCGAGACCCGCTTCTGACGGGATCCGCTCTGGCCAGACTACGGTTTGTTACATCGTTATTGCTACGCAACGCTGTCGCGAATGCGTCGGCGGCGCAGAGCGCTTGGGTAGTGGCGAGGATCCCTTGGAGAGTGTCTTATATCTGGTTTAAAGTGGCCATAGTTTCTCAACGGCTTTTGGACGGCCAGGGATCCCTTGAACCCGACTTCCTAAAGATAGCTAGAATAAACACCTGCCTGTGTGAGCCTGGAAGATCAAAACAAGCGGCCAACCTGTGTTCCCACTTGGAGAGTTGACAAGTGAATGATCCAATCTGACCAGCCATGAGGAAACAACAAGTATTGCAATTGCTCGGCGAGCAATTTGCCGAGATTCAAAAGCAATTTGGTGTGCGGCGGCTGGCCCTGTTTGGCTCAACTGCTCGTGGCGAGGATCAAGCCGGCAGCGACATCGATATCCTAGTTGAATTTATTGGTAAAGCCGACTCCAAGCGTTACTTCGGTCTGCTCTTCTACTTGGAAGACAAACTTGGATGCCCTCTAGACCTTGTGACCGACAAGGCTCTACGCCCCGAACTTCGTCCATTGATAGAAAAAGAAGCAATCTATGTCCCGTGAATGGCGTTTCTACCTAGATGATATGATTGAATTTGCCAAGCGAGTCCTTGAATACACAGAGGGGTACACTCAAGAAGACTTTGAACGGGATCGCCGAACCTATGATGCGACCTTGAGAAACATCGAGTTGATTGGTGAGGCAGCCACTCACATTCCTGCAGAAGTCCGTAACCAGAACGAAAATATTCCTTGGCGACAACTCATTGCCACTCGTAACCGTATCATTCATGCTTATCTTGCTCTAGACAACGACGTTTTGTGGAGTATCATCCAAAGTGACATGCCCCAACTGCTTGACAATTTACAGAAACTAAAGCGTAGTCTCTCCGATTCTCCCTGCTAACCCTAACTTCAGGAGCAACGCCGCCGTTTTCATCCAGTTGGAAACCCCCTCTGACGGGATCCACTCTGGCCAGACTACGGCTTGTTACATCGTTATTGCTACGCAACACTGTCGCGAACGCGCCGGCGGCGCAGAGCGCTTGGGTAGTGGCGAGGATCCCTTGGAGAGTGTCTTATATCTGGTTTAAAGTGGCCATAGTTTCTCAACGGCTTTTGGACGGCCAGGGATCCCTTGAACCCGACTTCCTAAAGATAGCTAGAATAAACACCCGCCGTGTGCGGTGACTGGCCCTGTTTGGCTCAACTGCTCGTGGCGAGGATCAAGCCGGCAGCGACATCGATATCCTAGTTAAATTCATTGGTAAAGTCGACTCCAAGCGTTACTTCAATCTGCTCTTCTACTTGGAAGACAAACTTGGATGCCCCCTCGACCTTGTGGCCGACAAGGCTCTACGCCCCAAACTCCGTCCACTGATGAAAAAAGAAGCAATCTATGTTCCGTGAATACATGTGGAGTATCATCCAAACCGAAAGTCGATCTAGAGGTAGCGGCTGATGTCTTCTCCCTGTTCTGCCAAAAACGACAAAGCCCGGAAGCGCAGCCCTACTACTTGATCGTAGAAGGGGTTGAGCTTGCACATCGGTGGAATGTGCATCAGTTTGTGGCCAAACAACACCACATCTCGCTCGAAAGGACAGCGGGCCGGGATCCACCGACACAAAAAGTGGGCCAAGCGGGGATCCTGAACTTCAATGCTGTCAATTGCCGCTCGAATCGGTTGCAAGGGCGCCTGCAGCCAGTTGCGCAGGCAAGCCGCAGACTTAAGATATGTGACAGTCATGGAATCCATCTGCTCCTGAGGGGCTTTGCGATCACGTTGCCAAGAAATCGTGGTAGAGCCCATGGCCTTTCACCTCAACACCTCAAAGGGTGTTCGCTTTCTCCAGCAGCCACGCCCTTCTGCCCGGGTCTTTGCCCAGGTTTGTATCCAGGGAAACAGAAGAGCCTCTCTCCAGACTCAGTCTGCCTTGGCTGGCCAAAAACTTGCCTGGGTAACCCAAAATCTCTGCTCAAGTTTGTAGAGGTACACATTTTGTATTCAAAAGTTAATCTGTAACGAAAGCTACGGAAATCGGGTTCTTCGCCGGCAAGCTGCCAAGCGGAGTCCAGGGCTGCTGCCCCTATTTCCAGCATGGAACAGGCCTTGAAGTCAGGGTAGAGGGATCCCCGTAATTGTCGCTGTCTTGAAAGGGCCGTTTTGCTTTTGATCGATGATGTTTACAATCGCCGTGGCCGGGAGTTACGGAGGATAACGGCCAAGGGATCCCGGCTGCCGGGCGTTCTACAATGCCAGAAGAGATTTGCAGCGGGTGAGAAGTCGGCGGCGGATTGGGATCCCGGCTCTTGCCTCGGTTTTCATTTGAGAGGCTGTCCATGAAATTGGCCTATTGGATGTACGCTGGCCCCGCCCACATCGGCACGCTGCGGGTGGCCAGTTCTTTCAAAAACGTTCACAGCATCATGCACGCTCCCCTGGGGGACGACTATTTCAACGTGATGCGTTCCATGCTGGAGCGGGAGCGGGACTTTACCCCGGTAACCACCAGCGTCGTTGATCGGCAGGTGTTGGCGCGGGGATCGGACGAGAAGGTGATTCGCAACATCGTCCGCAAAGACGGCGAGGAGCAGCCTGATCTCATTGTGGTTACCCCCACCTGCACCTCCAGCATTTTGCAGGAGGATCTGCATCACTTTGTGCGGCAGGCGCAGTTGTCCAGCCGCTGTGACGTGCTGCTGGCCGATGTCAACCACTATCGGGTCAACGAGTTGCAGGCCGCCGAGCGCACCCTGCACCAGATTGTGGAGTTCTATATCAACAAAGCCCGCAAAAGTGGGGAGTTGAGCGGCCCGCTCCGGAGGACGGAGCGTCCTTCCTGCAACATCCTCGGCATCTCCAGCCTGGGCTTTCACCATGCCCACGATCTGCGGGAGTTGAAAAAGCTGCTCCAGGATCTGGGGATCGAGCTCAATTTGGTGATCCCGCAGGGGGCCAGCGTCCACGATCTCAAGCACCTGGGGCGGGCCTGGTTTAACGTGGTGCCCTACCGGGAACTGGGGCCGATGACGGCTCGCTACCTGCAGGAGCAGTTTGGCACACCTTATGTGGAGATCACCCCCATGGGGGTGGTGGAAACAGCCCGCTTCATCCGCCAGATCCAGCAGGTTCTCAACGAGCAAGGGATCCCGGTGGACTACGAGCCCTACATCCAGGAGCAGACCCTCTACGTTTCCCAGGCGGCTTGGTTCTCCCGCTCCATCGATTGCCAAAATCTGACCGGCAAAAAAGCCGTGGTCTTTGGGGATTGCACCCATGCGGCAGCCATCACCAAGATCCTGGCCCGCGAGATGGGGGTTCATGTGGTCTGGGCGGGCAGCTATTGCACCTACGATGGCGAGTGGTTCCAGGCAGAGGTGGGCGGGTATTGCGATCAGGTGCTGCTGACCGAAGATCACACCCGCGTAGCCGATGCCATTGCCCAGGTGGAGCCTGCCGCCATCTTCGGCACCCAGATGGAGCGGCATGTGGGCAAGCGGCTGCGGATCCCTTGTGGGGTAATCTCGGCGCCCATGCACGTGCAAGATTTTCCCATCGGCTACCGGCCCTTTTTGGGGTATGAGGGCGCCAACCAAATTGTGGACCTAATCTACAACTCCTTTACCCTGGGCATGGAGGATCACCTGCTGGAGGTCTTCGGCGGCCACGACACCAAAGAAGTGATCCACAAGAGCCTGAGCGCCGATTCCGATCTCATCTGGACGCGAGAAGCCCAGGCGGAGCTGAACAAAGTGCCCGGCTTTGTGCGCGGCAAGGTGAAACGCAACACCGAAAAATTTGCCCGCGAGCATGGCCTGACCGAGATCACCCTAGAGGTTATGTATGCGGCCAAGGAGGCTCTCGGGGCTTGACGGGATCCATCCCAGGGGATGGCAGGTCTGGCCAGCCGATCCACAAATGGAACTCCTGTACAACGCCGCGCACCTGCCAGGATCCCCAGGGATCCACCTGCCAGGTTAGCCGAGCTTGGCCGGGCCGCCACTCCAAAAAAGGCTGGGATCCCCCGCCGTGCAGGCTGATCAGGGCGACTTCTTCGGGGCGGGTGAGCACCTGCCGCTCAGCTCCGGCACAGGTGAGGCTAAGGCCGGGATGCTGGGGAAAGGCGTTGCACTGGATCCAAAACCAGCGGCGAGGAAAGCTTTGGCCCCAATTTTTTTCGGCGTAGGCGGGAGCCTGCTGAAATGCATAGCGCCTGCCTCTCCACTCCACCCAGCCGGTGGCCAAGCCATGGCTCATGAGGATCTGCCAGCCCGGCTCAAAGATGGGCAGATAAGACCAGGCTCCCATGGTGGCTCGGGGTGGGATCCCATAGGCAAAACGAGGTTGAATGCGGTAGAGCCAGCGAATAGGCTCAGAGACCAAGGGATCCGGCAAAATCCCCTGGTTGAGGTGGGCGGTGTATTGGTAGCCGCTGGCGGTGCGCTGGAAGAAGGTGAAGGGATCCTGAAGGCCGCGACAGCCGGGGCCTGGGATCCCTGAGTGCCCCAAGGCCAGATGGGTTGAGCTGGCCCAAAAGCGGCGGGGATTGGGGAAGGTGCGCCAATGCAACTCCTCCTCTGGCCCCAACACCTGAGCCATGCCCCCACGCTTGGGATCGATGGCGTACATGAAGGCAAAGCTAATGGGCGGATCCCCGGGCAAGGTGACGCGGCTGTACCAGCCCTCAAAAAACCGCTCTGTGCAGCCATCCCAGTGATAGCCGGCATGGGGCAGGGATCCCCAATCTGTTGAGTTGTTTTGCCCAGAGCAAGCCGCCGTTGGAGGAAACGCCATTGAGACCTAAGCCATCGCAACAATGATAAACGGAAGTCTATGCTTACCAAAATAATAATTGTATTGTTTCTATATTTTGCCCTTAGGATATCAACCAAGCTGAGATTTAAGGATTTCTTGAGATTTCACGAAGGAAATCCATGGGTCAGGCGACTTGAACCGGAAAGCTTCCATCTTGCCTTCACATATCCTTTCGATGAGGTGAGCATGACGTCACGTCGTAACTTTTTGCTGTCTGCGGGTGCGGCCACAGTGGGTGGGCTCGTGAGTGGCAGCTTAGCACGGGCCAGCACAGGCTACTGGGTTGCCCAGGCCAGCGGCCCGGAAACCCCCAACCTTAGGCTGGGTTTTATTCCGATTGTGGAGTCTGCCCCCCTGATTGTCGCCAAGGAGAAGGGCTTTTTCGACAAGCACGGCATGACCGGTGTAGAGGTGTTAAAGCAGGCCAGTTGGCCGGCAGCCCGGGACAATGTGGTCATTGGCTCAGCGGGTGGGGGAATCGACGGCGGCATGTGGCAGATGCCGATGCCTCACATGATCCACATTGGCGCCATCACCAACAACCAGCCGGTGCGCATGGCGGTTCTGTGCCAGTTGATCACCCAAGGCAACGGGATTGCCATTGCCAGAATGCACACTGGCAAAGGCTTGGGGCTGGACATCTCTGGAGCCGCAGACTACATCAAAAATTTCAGCGCCAGCAACGGGCGCAAATTCAAGGCTGCCTACACCTTCCCCAACGCCAATCAAGATTTTTGGATCCGCTACTGGCTGGCCGCCGGGGGTGTGGATCCGGATCAAGACATTGAGCTGCTGACGGTGCCCTCTGCCGAGACGGTGCAGGGGATGCGCAACGGCACCATGGATGCTTTTAGCACCGGGGATCCCTGGCCCTACCGGATTGTGGCCGATGGGATCGGCTTTATGGCGGCCCTCACCCAGCAGATCTGGCCTTTTCACCCCGAAGAATACTTGGCCATTCGCGCCGACTGGGTGGAGCAAAACCCCAGAGCCACACAAGCAGTTTTGATGGCTGTGATGGAAGCGCAGCAATGGTGCGACGATCCGGCCAACCGTGAAGAGCTGGCGCGCATCCTTTCGGGGCGCGCTTATCTGAATGTGCCGGTCGAGGTTCTCACGCCTCCCTTCCAGGGCAAGTACGAATTGGGAGATGGCAAGCCGGCTGTTCAAGATTTCAACGCCGGGCCTCTGTACTGGGAAGATGGGCGGGGCAGCGTCTCTTATCCCTACAAGAGCCATGACCTGTGGTTCTTGACCGAATCGCTGCGTTGGGGCTTCCACGCTCGCTTCCTCAAGGATTTGGATACTGCCCGCCGTCTGGTGGATGAGGTGAACCGCGAAGATCTCTGGCGGGAGGCTGCCCAAGCGCTGGGAGTGAAGAATATTCCCAACAACACTTCGCGGGGAACGGAGCGTTTCTTCGATGGTGTGGTGTTTGACCCCCAGGATCCCCAGGCCTACTTGAACAGCCTGAAAATCAAGAGGGCCTAGTCTCGGCTCAGGTCAACACAGACGTGTTTCTTGTGTAGCAGAAATCCTGCCCATTCGCGGGATCCCATCGAGTTAAAAAAGGCTGGGCCGAGCTTTCTGCTCACATCGGGTTGATAGAGACTGTCAGCCTTGCGCCTTTTGAATGGTTCTGAACACTATGTTGAGGATCGGCCATGTTAGCTCTGCTGCACGTTCCGCGAGAACACTCCAGGGATCCCTGCTTCGAGAGACCAGCCAAGCTTTACTGGGACAGGCTCATCCTTTCAATGGCAATGGGGGCGCTGATTTTGCTGATTGCTGTGAGAGTTTTGTCGAGTTTGCAGTCCCTGTGCTTGCCCGTCCAAGGAAAAGGCAAAGCTGATCCAAGTTCATGCTCTGATTCCAGAACTTTGTAGAACCCCTCAGTCGAGGTGTTTCGAAGGCACAGAAACAGAGAACTTTGTAAAACTCTATCCTCTCTAGGAGCCATGACGACGACACTTTCTTCTCCGGCAAAGCCCTCGACAACCAAGTTCGACTTTGCCAAGTATCGAGATCAGATCCTCCCTCCCGTGGTTGGCATTGTGGGATTTTTGTTGATTTGGCAACTTTTGTCCGGCGCCAACCTGATTCGGCTGCCGGGGCCCTGGGATGTGTGGATGGATGAGCGCAGCCGCTACCTAATCCTGCATCCTCTGTACCGCAATAGCGACCTCGACCAAGGGCTGCTGCGCCAAACTTTGGCCAGCCTGCAAAGGGTGGTCATCGGCTACTGCAGTGCCGCTTTGGTGGGCATTGCCCTAGGGATCTTGGTGGGCAGCAGCATGTGGATCAACCGCGCTTTGGATCCCATCTTCCAGTTTTTGCGCATGGTGGCTCCCTTGGCTTGGGTGCCCATCTCCTTGGCTGCTTTGCAGCGCAATGAGCCGGCTGCTTTGTTTGTTATTTTCATCACCTCTATCTGGCCCATTTTGATCAACACGGCGGTGGGGGTGAGGCAGATCCCGGAAGACTACATCAACGTTTCTAGAGTGCTGAGGCTTTCTAAAGTTGACTTCTTTTTTAAGGTGCTGCTGCCCTCTGCTTTGCCCTACATGTTCACAGGTTTGCGGGTTGGCATTGGCCTATCCTGGCTGGCGATTATTGCTGCAGAAATTGTCATGTCCGGCGTGCCAGGGATCGGCTTTTTCATCTGGGATGCCTACCAGCAGAACTACGTGACTGAGATCATCGTTGCTGTCATCTACATTGGGGCGGTGGGCTTGCTTTTGGATCGACTGGTGGCTGCCCTGCAAAACAAAATAGCCAATCGCTAGCCTCGTTTGCAGATCTTTTCACTGCATGTCCATCCAATTGAGTTGGGATCCCTCTTACATTGTCTTTGAGTGTTAGCCCCAATCAGCTCTTCAAAAAGAGTAGAACTGAGGTCTGGGATCCGAGTTGCTGAGCAATATCTACAGGTGGGGAGGTCTTCTGTGTCTGTATTGGTCAGTGTAGAGCAAGTGGAAAAAGCGTTTGGTCTGCCTGGAGGCCAAGAATATCTAGCCCTCAAAGGGATCGATCTCCAAATTCACCGCGGGGAGTTTGTCTCCTTAATCGGCCACTCCGGCTGCGGCAAGTCCACCCTACTGAACATGGTGGCGGGGTTGTCTCTGCCTACCGGAGGGATCGTGGCTTTGGATGGACACACCATCACCGTTCCCGGCCCGGATCGCATGGTGGTGTTTCAGCATTACTCGCTTTTGCCTTGGCTAACGGTTCGACAAAACATTGCCCTGGCGGTAGACGCTGTGCTGAAAAACTACTCCCCGGCAGAGCGTCAGCAGATTGTCGAAGAACATATCGATCTGGTCGGCTTGCGGCAGGCGGCGGATAAGTTCCCGGCTCAACTGTCAGGGGGCATGAAGCAGCGGGTAGCCATCGCTCGCGCTTTGGCTGTGAGGCCCAAGGTGTTGTTGTTGGACGAGCCCTTTGGCGCTTTGGATGCCCTCACGCGCGGGAATTTGCAGGAGCAGTTGATGCGCATCTGCGAAGAACACCAGATGACCACCCTCATGGTCACCCACGACGTGGACGAAGCCGTCCTGCTCTCGGATCGGGTGGTGATGCTGACCAACGGGCCGGGATCCCGAATTGGCAACATTTTAACCATCGATATTCCCCGCCCCCGCCGCCGGTTGGAGGTAGTCAATCACCCCAGCTACTACAGCTATCGCAGCGAGATCATCTACTTTTTGAACCAGCAAAAACGGATCAAACAGTGGCGGGCCCGCCGCAGCACCGTGGTGGCCAGGCACGGTTTAGAAAAGATCAACTTGGAGATCGGCTTTGTGCCCCTGACCGCCTGCGCCCCGTTGGCGGTGGCCAAAGAAAAGGGGTTTTTTGCCAAACACGGCCTGGAAGAAGTCAATCTGGTGCGGGAAACCAGTTGGCGAGGGATCCAAGACGGCATCCAGGGAGGTTACTTGGATGCGGCCCAAATGCCCGCCGGCATGCCGGTGTGGATGTCTCTGGGCGGCGGGGACAACCCACCCCAGCCGGTGGTGACTGCCCTCACCTTGACCCGCAACGGCAATGCCATTACCCTGCACAGGCGCTTCTACGAGCAAGGGATCCACACGCTGAGCCAGTTGAAGGCTTACATCCTGGATAGCCCCAGCCGTCGGCTGACCTTTGGGGTGGTGCATCCCAGCTCCATGCACAACTTGCTGCTGCGCTATTGGCTGGCAGCCGGCGGGATCCACCCGGATCACGATGTAGTGCTGAAAACCCTGCCACCGGCCCAGATGGTGGCCAACCTAACAGCCGGCAACATCGACGGCTACTGCGTGGGAGAGCCCTGGAATCTGCGGGCAGCCTTAGAGGGCAGTGGCTTTACGGTGGCTACGGATCTGGAGATTTGGCTGGGCCATCCCGGCAAAGTGTTGGGGGTACGAGAAGATTGGGCCAGGGCCTATCCCAACACCCACATTGCTTTGGTGAAAGCGCTGTTGGAAGCCTGTCGCTACTGCGAAGATCCGGCCCACCACGACGAGATTCGCGAGCTGCTCAGCCGCCGCGCCTACCTGAGCACCGACCCATCCTACATTCACCTGGGGGATCCCCAGCGCCTGATCTGTGACCTAGACATGCCGATGCGGGAATATGCCCACCACCGCTTCTTTCTGGGCGCCGGCAACCGCCCCAGCCGCACCGAGCATCTGTGGATGATGACGCAAATGGCCCGCTGGGGGGATCTGCCCTTCCCCCGCAACTGGGTGGAGATCGTGGAGCGGGTGTGTCAGGTGGGGGTGTTCAGCACGGCAGCCCGCGAGCTGGGGCTGGATGTGTCTTACCAGCGGCAGCCCATTCAATTGTTCGACGGGATCCCTTTCAATGGCGAGGATCCCTTGGCTTACCTCAACAGTTTGGCGATTAAGCACGACATTTACATAGCCGAGGTTGCTTTGGATCGTCGTCCTGTGTTGCTCTAGAGGTTCCCTTTGCAAAAGCACGTTCCCAGTTGTGAGAAAACGATGAATTGGAGCACCCCACGATGACTGCCCTCTTGACAACCTCTACCCCAGTAGCCACAGCCGCAGAACCCTACTTAACCCTTGAGAATGTCAGCAAGACTTACCCAACTCCTAAGGGGGAGTATCCCGTCTTGCGAGATATCAATCTTAGGGTCGATGCAGGAGAATTTGTCTGCATAGTTGGACATTCCGGCTGTGGCAAAACCACGCTGCTGAATATGGTTTCTGGCTTTACCCAGCCCACCAGCGGCTCGGTGAAGCTGAAAGGCCAGCCGATTACAGCTCCTGGCCCAGATCGCATGGTGGTGTTTCAGGGATATGCCTTGTTACCCTGGCTCACGGTCTATGAAAATGTTTACCTGGCCGTCCAGTCGGTCTTCCCTCAAAAGAGCCAGTCGGAAAAGCATCAAATTGTAGAGGAACACCTGAATTTGGTGGGGCTGGGGGAAGCTGCCCAAAAATATCCCCCGCAAATTTCCGGAGGGATGAAGCAGCGGGTGGCCATTGCCCGTGCCTTGGCGATTCGACCAGAAGTCCTGATTTTGGATGAACCCTTTGGGGCTTTGGATGCCATCACCAAAGAGGAACTGCAGGAGGAGCTGTTGCGCATTTGGGATGAACATCGCTGCACGGTTTTGATGATCACCCATGATATCGATGAGGCACTGTTTCTGGCCGACCGTTTGGTGTTAATGACCAACGGCCCTGCAGCTACCATTGGGCAGGTCATTTCTATTCCCTTCCCACGTCCTCGCGACCGCGAGCGCATTCTGGAGGATCCGCAGTACTATCGCCTGCGCAACTCTGTCCTCAGCTACCTCTACGGGCATGAGGCTAACCCTGAAGCGGTTAACTAAAAATCTCATCCGGCACGCCGCCGAAAGCTCCCTGCCATTATCCTGCCGAGCCGACCAAGCCGCGCACCACCCGCACCAGCTCGGCAGGCAGCGGAGAGCCGGGATCCCAGCACAGCTCCAGTTGGTTGGGATCCCTGGGTAGATCTTCCGGGCAGGGGCCGGTGTGCAGGACGGCCACACACCGCAAGTTGCCCCGATCCCGACAAAACTCATGCCAGAGGGGGATGGCCGCCGGATCCCGGCTGACCAAGAGATAATGGGAGCAGGCTTCCAGGATCGGCTGCTTGTGGGGATCCACCTTGCCGCCCACATCCACGATCACCAGGCTTTTTTGTTGGCGCAGGGCGAGGATGGCCTGGGCGTGAAAGCTGAAAAAATCGGGGGTCAGGCGGCCCCGGTAGCGGTGCTTGAGGATTTTGGCTTCTTCCGGCGGCAGATCCAACGTCCAATTTCCTTCCCCATCCCAGTGGGCCCGCTGCAGATAAACGTTGGGAGCCTGAGGCAGCAGGGACTCGAAAAGAGCGCGGGCCAGGCGGCTTTTGCCGCTATCCGGAGGGCCCACCACCATCACTGCCGCCGCCAATTCTGAGCCTGGCCTGCCCTGCACCCAGGGAATGATCTCGCCCACCTGCACGTCTGGGCTATGGCTGGAGACCACCACTGCCCCCAAGCGTGGGTCATAGCAGGCCACCCAGCGGGTAAAGTGGCACTCGTGCACCAACCAGCCGTAGAGCCAGATGGGGGCGCGCCCGCTCAGCACCACTCCCAAGCGGGGGTCGATCCCCCCAGGCAGGCGCAGTTGGGCCAGATCTTCCGGGAAAACCAGCCGATCCGGTCGGGTCAGCTCGATTTCAATCACCTGAAACGGTAGCCCCCCAAGATGGGGTTTCTGCGGCCAATGGGCCAGATAGCCAGACCGCAACTGCAGCGCCACAGCAGACATGGAAATTGGGACAGAAAGACAACAGCCTGGCCCCAGTATGGGGAAGATTGGAAGCAAGATCTTCCAATTGTTGGCAGAGTAGGGGCGAAGGGATCCGACCTTGGTCTGTGCCTTGCCCTGGAGGGGGAGATGAACGGAGGGGAGTTGCCTTTGACGGTGGAGGTGTTGCGCTGGCTGGCAGGCGGGCAGTTGGCAGAGCGCCTGGAGCGGGCGGTGCGTCTCTGGGTGTTGCTCCAGGGTTTGTACAGCGAAAACCGTTGGCCGGATCTGCCAGAGACCTTTGGCTACACCCACATCCGCGATCGCCTCTTCTCGCCCAGCCACCCCCGGCAGGATTTGCCCCATGGGATCTCCTGCCCGGATCCCAGTTGCATTTGCCAGAAGCCTCTGAGCTTTTGGCTGGAGCATCCCGACCTGCTGGCCGCCTTAAAAGCCGAAGTTCCCCATCTGGAGACGCGGCTGGCCAGCCGGCCCTTTTTGAAGACCCACCGCACCCTGCGCAAAGAGCTGGACTACCTGGCCGCTCAGGGCTGGCTGCAGCCAATCGAGGCCAACTCCAGGCGAAGAGATAACTTTCGCTGCCGTGCCGCCGGGGATCGCCCCCCCTTGCCGACGCCCGCCTCGGCCTTGACGTTGTCGGGTAGCCAGCTTGAGCAGATCTACCACGTCCTCAGCGACGTGGCCTTTGTGCATCCCGATGTGCAGGTGTTGCTGGACGATATCTGGGGGGGGCATCAACACTCGCAGCGGCGGCTCTTTGTCTGGTTTGAGTACATCCTCTCCGACGAACAGCAGGAGCGGGTGGACGAATATCAAAACCAGCTGGAAGCCTTTTGGGCCAACCCAGAAGCGGGGGTGATCGGTTTTGACTACGCCACCCGCCAACATGGGATCCGACACGTTCTCACTTACCCAGTCTGTTTGTTCTATGCCCGCCGCGCCAAGTATTTGGCAGCCTTTGGCCAGCTTCCCACCCCCGAAGGATCCCTGGGCTGGCACAATTTCCGCTTAGATCGGATCCAGTCTGAGCGCCTGGCGGTGATTCCCTGGGACGCTCCTTCCATTCCGCCAGAGCTGGCAACCCGCAAACGGCAAAAGAAGCTGCCCAGCCCAGAGGAAGTCCAAGCAGCATGGGAAGAAGCCTGGGGATCCGATTTTTACCTGCCCAAGGCATTGTTGATCCTTCGATTTTCCCCGGAGTTTGCCCGTCGCTATGTGGAAAGCACAGTGCGACATCCCACCTTCCAGCCCATTGCCTACGAGCGGATCCCGGCTTTGGTGCAACGGGCAGTGGCGGATGCGCGGGAGCGCGAACAGATTTTGAACATTGTCCGGCAAAGACCAGCCAGCGACCGGTACTTCCGCGCCTGGGTACGGGTGGGAGACACCAATTTCACCATGCGCCTGCGGGATTGGCGGCCCAACGGCGAGGTGATCGCTCCCCCGGCCTACCGGGAACAGATGGCTCGGGAAGCCCAGGCAGAGCTGCAGTTTTATCGCCCCGACCTGAAGCTTTCTTGACCTTCCTGCCCATGACCACCCTCTACCTAACCGAGCCGGGGACTGTGGTTCACTGCCAAAACCAAACCCTGCTCATTCGCCGCCGTGGTCAAGAGCAGCTTTGCCGCCTTGCGGAGGTGGAGCTGGTGGTGGTGTTGCCCGGGATCCAATTGACCAGCGCAGCTTTGGCCCAACTGCTGGATCGAGGCATCGAAACCATTTTTTTGCGTGCGGATGGCGGTTTTCGCGGTCGCCTGCAGGGATCCTTCTCCACCAACTCTGAGATCCGTCTGGCCCAGTATCAGCGGGCCTACTCCCCCTGGGGGCTGAGGTGGGCCAAGGTGATTGTGCGCGGCAAGATTCGCAACCAACGGGCAATTCTACAACTGCACAACCGGGCTACCCGCGGCCAAATTGCCCCCTTACAGGAGGGTATTGATGTTATCGCCGCCTACCTGCAACAGTTGGATCGCTCCACCACTCCTCCGGATCGAGAAGCGCTGATGGGCCTGGAGGGCATTTGCGCCCGCACCTACTACCAATCCCTGCAACATTGCTTTCCGCCTGAGTGGAACTTCACTGGCCGCAACCGACAGCCGCCGCTCGACCCGATCAACGCTCTGCTCAGTTGGGGCTACGGGGTGCTGCTGGCCCGCGTGTTCTCGGCAGTGGTGATGGCCGGGTTGGATCCCTATCTCGGCTTTTTCCACGCCAACTTGCCCTACCGCCCCAACCTGGTGCTGGACATGATGGAGGAGTTTCGACCCTTGGTGGTGGATTGGGCTGTGCTCCAGCTTGTCAAGGCTGGCCTGCTCACGCCGGAAGACTTTGAGCCGTCGCCGGATGGGACAGGCATATGGCTGGGATCCCTGGCCAAAAAACTGTTTTTGGGAGAGCTGGAACGCCGCTTCCGCGAGCCATTGCTCTATCCTCCCCAATCTCGCCGCCTGCCCCTCAGTCAAATTGTGCTGGAGCAAGCCCGCTGGCTGGGCCGTTGCCTGGTGAGCGGCAACCTGGAGTACGAAGCAATGGAGCTGCGCTGATGCTGTGGTTGGTTTGCTACGACGTAGTGGACGATAAGCGCCGACACCAGTTGGCCAAACGCCTGGAGCAGTGCTGCCAGCGAGTGCAATACTCCGTTTTTGAATGCCCACTGGACACTGCAGAGTTGGAAAACAAGCTGGAACAGTCGTGGTTGCCCCTGCTGAATCTCAAGGAAGACAGTCTGCGGGCCTACCCTTTGGATGCCGCGGCCAAGAAGCAGGCCAAAGTCTTCGGGGGGCCTCCCCCCTATGAGCCGCCGGACTACCTGATCTTCTGAGGCTCTCCACCGGGCCGAAATTGTAAAGTTTTGTGCGCGATCTGTCGGGGCGAGCCATCACCAGCCTGACTCTGCCGGCACAAGATTTTAAGGGAAACTTTAGATCTTTTGCCCCGATTGGCCCAAAAACGTGACATAATGGCCGTAGCAAGCTCAATTTCCCCGCTTGCGCTTGGCCGCGAGGACAATGTTAATATCTGTGTCGAGGAATCTCCGTACTCCCTCGCGAACGCACCTTGAAAACCTCATGAATTCAGGCTTTTCCGAGGGTAGGGTTGATCCCTACCTTTTCCCCGCAAGGGGACGGAAACTGCGGTAAGCGCTTTGGATTTCTTAGCAACGTTCTTCCGTTGATCCCTACCTTTTCCCCGCAAGGGGACGGAAACGTTCCCAATGTTCCGAACCACCAGAGGTTTTGGTTCAACCGTTGATCCCTACCTTTTCCCCGCAAGGGGACGGAAACTTAGTTGTAACGGTAATTTCAGGGAAGTGTTGTATCCACTGTTGATCCCTACCTTTTCCCCGCAAGGGGACGGAAACTCTTTCAGTATCTACACCCGCTCTCCGGGTATCACTACTTTCGTTGATCCCTACCTTTTCCCCGCAAGGGGACGGAAACCTGTGCCAGTATGGCACGGTCAGCTTGTCCAGTACCCCGACTTGTTGATCCCTACCTTTTCCCCGCAAGGGGACGGAAACTTCCTGACGTTGTTGCTCTAGAATATTAGTAGCTTCGGTTGATCCCTACCTTTTCCCCGCAAGGGGACGGAAACACTAATTTTCACCACTTTGCTGGTCATAACTTTCTCCTAGAGTTGATCCCTACCTTTTCCCCGCAAGGGGACGGAAACCCTCCGAAAAGCTCCCTACAGCTCTCCCAGTTTTCCTTGATGTTGATCCCTACCTTTTCCCCGCAAGGGGACGGAAACTAGGGTTACCAGCTAATCACCCAGCGTCCTTTCCCCCGTTGATCCCTACCTTTTCCCCGCAAGGGGACGGAAACAGTCGGGTGTTGGAGTTTTATAACCCCAAATGACTTGCCAGTTGATCCCTACCTTTTCCCCGCAAGGGGACGGAAACTCCTCGACCAACTTCTCTGCGCTTTTTGGGAATGCTGTTGATCCCTACCTTTTCCCCGCAAGGGGACGGAAACTGGCCCAACCCAAGCTGGGCGGCGGCCTGTGAGTTAGATCGTTGATCCCTACCTTTTCCCCGCAAGGGGACGGAAACTAGAGAGAAGCGAGTAATGAGCAAAGAGAAGTGAGGTTGATCTCTACCTTCTCCCTGCAAGAGCATGCCTCTAACCCCCAAAACCCTGAACTTTGCTGAATTTACTGAGCTTTAGGCGGTTTGGCAAAAGTCATTGAGAGGGATATAGTAGACCAAGTTTCCCCCTGATCCTTGAGTCCACCGCAACGGTTGCCGGGAAGTGAAGGGGGAAAGCGCTCGGGGGGTATTCCTCAGGGCTTTGCGGGATACCGCCTTCCTGCTCAGAGATAGGCAGGATGCGATCGCTTCTTTCCTGAACCATGTTCAGGAGAGTTCAGCGTGAATGTATCAGGCTCAACAAAGTACCTCAAGTCATCTAGGGAAGACTGCTCGACGAGTAGTCCTGGGATCCAGACTGGAGAGAGCGGCGGGCCAGCTTGGCATAGGTCTTCACCGTCTCGTAGGGCATCTCCAAATCAGCGGCGATCTGTTGTAAGCTCTCTCCACCTTCGCGGCGGGCCAGGATCGTCGCCCACAGTTGGGCAGTTTTTTCGGCGCGGGATCCCCCTTGTCGTTGCCGCTGGCTGACAAAGAGGGCGCTCAGCTCCTCGATCCGCTGGGCCACCTGCTCTTCTCGGGAAGGGACAGGGGAGGCGGGTAGCTCTTCGGCCAACCAACCCAGGCGGGTTTGCCCTAGCCCAAAGGGGGTTTTGTGGCCGGTGCCGCAGTAGGGGGCAAGGTGGATCAGGGCCTGGAGCTGCTGCTGCAACAGTTCAGACGCGCGGGTGGAGACAGCCAACTGTACACAGCCGATGAATCCCGTCACGGATCCCTGGCGGCCGGCGGTGGTTTTGACCGATTCCAGCCGGTGCCGCTGGATGACCACTTCCCCATCCACCCAATCCAGAAAAGGTTCTACCTCGATGGGCAGGCCGGAAAAATCGTTCCAACGGCGCAAATAGCTGTGGAACAGGTTGCGAGGCACCGGCAGCGGCAAATGGTGGCCGCGGTGGCGAAAGCTGGTGGGCGAGATGAAAGAGAGGCTCCAGGAGCGACGGACAAGGGGCTGCTCCAACAGTTGACGATAGGTGCGCGGGGGGATCGAGATCTGCCATCCCAGGATCTGCAGCGGGGATCCGCGCAACTCCAGCCAGGGGGGCAGCCGTCGGCACCATTCCCGCAGCCACTCCACCACTTGGGGGTTGAGGGCGGTGATCGACCAGCGGAAGGGGATCTGGGGCGGGATCAGCAGTCGCCCCCCCTGCTCGCGGAAGGGCCCCATCAGCCGGGAGAGGGTAAAGGGTTTTTCCGATTCTCCGTCGTGCAAATAGGCAGATAGCTGCGGATCCATCTGCTGCACCTCGCCCAAAAACCAGGCGTGCAGCCCCTTAGCATAGTGGGGATCCAACAGGTAGGGCTGAGGGGCCTGAACTTCCAAGGTGATCCCCACCAACTCGGATCCCGCCGGCCACTTGCTGTTTTCTGCTCCGGCGACGGGTGGCTCTGAAAAACTCAACTTGGTCAGCATAGGCCCATCCCATTTCTGCTCATCCCCAGTCAATAGCAGCCCCTATCCAAAATCAACCTAGAGCCACTTTTCCTTTGAGAGGATTTGAGAAGGGATCCCTTCCAATTTGCTTTACCTTTAAATCGCTGGCTGGGCCAACCGAAAAAAGTCTTGAATCTGTTGGCAATGAATCCAAATCGGCCTATACTGTCTCCCAGTCTGGAACTGCAAAATGCAACCATCAGTCACTGCCATGGCCTCTCTCTGTCGGCTGCGATTCTCTGCCCGCGTGGCTGCTATTGCCGACGCCGTCTTTTTGAAGCGCCTTTGGTTTTGATGAAGGATTTGTGAAGTTCAAGGATCGCTCCAGTCAAAAGTCAGGGCCGGATTTGCCCGCCAGCACAGCAGCTGCGTTCTATATCTTCTTTTTTGCCAGGTGTTGCCCATGACCGCTACCTCCTCTGCCTCCCCCGTGCCCATCGCCTTGGCCTGGTGCCTGGCCTGGGGAGAAGGGCGGGATCCCCAATTTCCCTTGCCGATTCTGCAGCAGATGTGCGCAGCCATCCGCACCGACGACGCAGCCGGGATCCCGGAGGCGCTGCAGCCCCTCTGGGCGCAGGTGCGCCAATTTCAGGAGAGCGTGGCGGCCACAACCTTTCCCAAAACCTTGGCAGAGTTGCAATCGCGCTATCCGGAGCTGTGGCGGCAGACCAGCCGCATCGGCTTGGTTTACGGGGGGGCTACCAAGATCAAGGGCTACGTCTTCGAGTCCGCCAAACTGCCGGAAATTCGCGGCGCCTCGGCCCTGTTGGATCGCATTAACCTGGTGGATCTGCCCGCCTTTTTTGGGGATCCCGAGCAAACCTACTTGGGGTGGAAAGCCTTGGGGAAGGAGTCTCAAGCAGAGCTGGAGGCCTACGTGAACCGGCGGGTTCGGCCCTGGCTGCAGCAGCACTACCCGGCTTTGGCGCAGGCTCTCATTCCGGAGCTCCTCATCTACTCCACCGGCGGCAACCTCTTGGCCTTCTGTCCGGCGGCCTATGTGGACGACCTCTGCGAGGCCATCGAGCGCCGCTACACCGAAGAAACCCTCACCGCCAACGCCTGTGCCGTGGGATCCGCCTTTCGGCTGCTGGAGCTGCGCTACGGCCTGCTGCGGGATCCCATCGAGCGCACCCCCTGGCTGGACTGGCTGGCCCAACACCAGGCCCACCCTCTGGTGAGGGCCTACTTTGGAGATTGCAGCGAAGCCAGCTTCCAGGCCCGCAAAAGTTTCAACGAGCTGGTGGGCCACCTGGCTGCCCGCTTCCAGCACCGCCGCAACGGCAATCCGGATCCCGCTCGTCCCAGCCGCGCCCATCCCGCCTGTTTTGAAACCCACCCCTACCTGCGCCGCGACAGCACCGACCGCCGCCCGGCCCTGGCCAAAGCCGACCTGCCAGGTCAGCCCTGGCTATCGGAGGCCACAGCCCGCAAAGCGCTGGTGGGCCGCCAGGCCAAGCGCCTGGAGACAGGCCAGCAGGGGTGGTTCCGCAAATTCCCCGCCTGGGATCCCGGCTTTGTGGAAAGCTGGGTAACGCGATTTGCCCGCTTCCTCGACTCTCCCGCCGGCGAGCCCTACCGGGAGCGCTATTTGCAGCCCTGCGCGGGATCCGGCCAGGGGATCGGCGAGGCGCAATCGCTGCGGGAAGTGGCCAACGCCAGCCAGGGCTTTGTGGCCTACCTCTACGCCGACGGCAACAACATGGGCGGCTACGTGCAGCAGATCCAAACCCCAGAGGCCTACCGGCAATTTAGCCGCGACGTTTCCGAGGCCACGGAACAAGCCGTTTACCGCGCCCTTGCCCAGCACCTGCAGGCGCACCGGCTGCGGGGCCTGCCGCCGGATCCGGAAAGCGGCAGAGACCGCAACGGCGAGTGGATCCACCCCTTCGAGATCCTGACCATCGGCGGGGACGATGTGCTGATGGTGGTGCCAGCCCACAAGGCCCTGGACATTGCCGCCACCTTTTGTGAGCAGTTCGAGCAGATCCTGCTGGCCAAATCGGCCACCTACGCCGCCCGCTCCCTCGGCCAGGTGCCGCACCGCTACCCGGCCGACAGCCCAGACCAGCTCTGTCGGCTCTCCACCTCGGCAGGCGTGCTGTTTGCCTCGGAAGACACCCCCATCTACTATGCCGAAAGGCTGACCGAACAACTGTTGAAATCTGCCAAAAGCCGCGCCAAAAAGCTGAAGCCCCGCGATCAAGACTTTTCGGTGGCCACCATCGACTTTCTCTCTTTGAAATCGGTGACTTTGATCGCCTCCAGCATCCAGGATTTTCGCCAGCAGGCCCTGGAGAATCGCCAGAACGGCCACCTCCTCAAGCTCTACGCCGGCCCCTACACCGTCCCGGAGATCCGTGGGCTGCTGAGAACGGTGCAAGCTTTGCAGGCGGCGGATTTTCCCCGCTCCCAGCTCTACCAAATCCGCGGCTTTTTGGAAAAAGGCAAGCGCACCGCCACCCTCAACTACCTCTACTTCCGCACCCGGCTGGGCCAAAAAGGGCAGCCGCTGATCGAGGCCTTTGAACGCACCTGGTGCAAGGCCAAAACCAACGACGGCCACCTTCCCCCCTGGATGTATGTTGAGCCCCAGGGCTCCTCATCCACACCAACCTATGAGACCATCTGGCGGGATCTGGTGGATCTGTACGCCTTTGTGCAAAAACAGCCCCGTGCAGAGGGTCGGCCCGTTCTGGCGGAGGTGGAGTGATGGTGAGACTGGCAGAGCTACCCCAACCGGGGCGAACGGCAACCACCATTGTCCTGAGGGCCACCCTCGCTTCTGCCCTCTCGGTGGGATCCGGCGGCTCCAGCGGCTCCTTGGCGGATAAGCCTCTGCTCAAAGATGCCTTCGGCAGGCTGATCATTCCCGGCTCCCAACTGAAGGGGCGGCTGCGCCACGAATGCGAAAAACTGGCCCGCGGCCTGGGCTGGGCCATTTGCCGCTCTCCCGACCCAGAGCGCATGTGTCCGCAGCGGGAGGGGATCGACGGCCACTTCGACCGCCCCGAATACCAGGTCGAGGGCTACGCCGGATCCCATTGCCTGGTCTGCCAGATCTTCGGCAATCCGGCCCTGCCTTCCCGCCTGTGGGTGGCGGATCTCGTCTGTGAGGTGCCGCCGGCAGCGCTGGAAGCGACCCTCCGCCCAGGAGTCACCCTCAACCGCCGCCGCCGCACCGCCGAGGATCAGCGGCTCTACCTCATCGAGACCTCGCCGGCAGCCGAGCTGATCTTCTCCGGATCCCTGCAGCTTTTGCCCGACTGCCCTCCCTGGGGCAAGGCCCTGCTGCGGGTGGCCCTGCACCACATTGGGGCGCTGGGAGGCAGCAAATCTGCAGGCTTGGGTTGGTTGCACTGGGATCCCCAGTCTCTAGCTGCCCTGCAGCCGAATGACGCAGATTGGGCCTTTTTGGCCGGAGGAGGGAGCTGATGGAAGCCATTCAACTCACCCTAACGGCTCAGTCTCCCTTGGCCATCGGTCGGCAAAAGCCGGGCGGCTCCATCAGCGAGGCCCAGGACTTCCTTCCCGGCAGCGTGATCCGGGGGGCCTTGGCCGACCTCCTGCTCCGCCAAAGCCGGCACCGCCCCGGCGAGGCCCTGACAGGAGATCTGGCCGCCCTGTTCACGGAGGCCCGTGCGGCGGTGTTTACCCATGCTTATCCGGGATCCGGCAGCCGGGTTTTGCCGGCCACGGCCTTTAGCTCCAAAAACAACCCCGGCTTCCGCTCAGAGGCGGGCAAAACGGGGGTGTTCGACACACTGCTGGATCGCTTCTGCTCGCAGCGGCTGGGGATCCCCTTTGATCCGGCAGAGCCGGATGGCTCCGGGGGCAGGGTGGAGCCCTTCGGCGGCTTTTACAGCCAGGAGGAGGGATCCCGCTACCGAAGGGTGGCCGTGTCCAAGCGCCTGCTCACGCGGGTGGGGATCAACCGCCGCCGCGCCACCGCCGCCGACCAGATCCTCTACAGCCTGGAGGTGATCAACGAGGGCCGGGCCGGGCGAGATGGGAGCTTGCAGCCTTCCCTCTTCAGCGGCCACATCTATCTGCAGGATCGCGAGCTGGCGGCAGCCCTCGCCGGCTACCTCAACACCCACGCCCGCCGCTTGTCCTTGGGAGGGGGGGTGTCGCGGGGGCTGGGCCGGGTCAGCCTTGCCGCTCGACACCTGAGGGCCCCGAAGCCCTCCCTGGCTGAGCGGGTGGCAGCCTTTAACCAAAAGCTGCGGCAGCGCTGGCAACAATGGCAGGTGTTTGGGGATCCCTGGCAGCCCTTGCCGCCGGAGCGGCAGTACTTCTCCATCGGGCTGCAGTCGGGGGCCATCCTCAAGGAGCGCTGGCAACGCACCACGGTGCTCACGCCGCCGATGCTCCAGGAGGAGGCCAACTGCGAGGACGGATCCCTGGTCTTGGAGCTGGCCTGTAGCAGCTACGCCTATGTTTCCGGCTGGAACGCCGCCTGGGGGCTTTTTAAAGATGTAGAGCTGGTTACAACCCAGGGCAGCGTCTTCCTGCTGAGCACCACGCAAATGGAGCGCTGGATCCCGATTTTGGCGGAGATGGAATACTGGGGCATCGGCGAGCGAACCGCGGAGGGATTTGGCCAAATTGAGGTCTGTAGTCTGTTCCATCATCATTTCTGGGAGAACCCGCTATGACCTTCGCCACCAGCGAGAGCAAACTGGAGCAAAAACAGGAACTTGAGATCCAGCGGCACATTCGGCTGGCCGAAGATGAGCTGGTTGCCAGAATCCAAACCGCCTTGGATAACTTTAAAGGTCTGAGCAAATTGGAAGAGGCCCAGTACCGCAACTTGTTGCATGTGGCAGCTTCCACCGAAAGCTCAGAGGTAATCAAGAACTTCTTGCGCTACCAGATGGGGCGAGATGAAAAGTGGGGTCGGGGCAAGAACTCCTTGGCAGAAGCCATCATCCAAGACATCGACAACTGGATCCATCAAAAGGCCCTCGCCATTGCCCAAAAGGCCGGCGTTGAAGAAAGATCCCCCAAAGTCAACGAGATCAAAATTGACTTGATCCGGCGTTACCTGGGCTATGGGGCGCGCTATCTCAAGTACAAGCGAGAAGGGGGAGGATCTTAAAGCATGACCAGTTGTGCCCTTGAGGGTGTCGTCTCGACCTTCCGGCTCAGCCAGTTGAAAATCATCCCCATCCTGTTTGCCGAAGCCGTAGTGGATGGAGGATATCTGTGGAGCGTTAACTTCAACCTTAACCTGATTTGAGGGAACGATGTTCGACGTTTTCAAAAACCGCTTGGAGATCACCGGCACGCTCACCACCGTGACCGCCCTGCACATCGGGGTGGGCCGCTCCACCGAGCCCATCGGCTCCGATTTGCCGGTTCTCAAGGACGCGCTGGGCCGCCCGCTCATCCCTGGTTCCAGCCTCAAGGGGGCGCTGCGCTCCCGCCTGGAGAGTTTTTTGCGCGGCATCGATCCGGCGCTGGCCAGGGATCCCAGCGAGTTGACCGGCAGCGAGCAAGTCCGGGTGGTCAACCAAATTAAGAACACCTACAAAGACGACGACGCAACCCTGACGCAAAAGCTGATCGAGGCCACCGACTGGGTCTCGCAGGTGTTTGGATCCCCTTGGTTGGCCGGCAAGGTGCAGATCCGAGATTTGCCCGTGGTGCCGGAAGCCTGGTTTGGCCATTACCAAGAGCGGGATGGCGTGGCCATTGATCGGGATACGGAAACGGCGGCAGATGGCAAGCTGTACGACTTGCAAGTGGTGCCTGCCAGCACCCCCTTCCGGTTTCATGCCGTCGTCGAAAATGCCGAGGAATGGGAACTGGGCCTCTTGGCCATTGGCCTGCACCAATTGGAAACGGAACAGATCCCCCTGGGAGGGGGGCGCTCCCGTGGCTTGGGGGTTGTCCGCCTGCAGATCTCGGCAATCTATTGGTTCGACTCGGAAGGGGATCCAAGACGGCTGCTGGCCTACCTTCAAGAGCTGGTGGCCGGATCCCGACAGCCGCTCAGCCCGGAGCAGGCTGCCGCTTTGCGCCAAGACTGGGTGGAAGCCCTGGTTGCCAAATTAACAACGGCCTCTCAACGGCAATCGGTCGGCCCCCGCCGCTAGCCCTATTTCATGTCAGGAGGGATCCCGATGGTCTTCATGGACTCTACAACGGTTGGCGATACGGTCAGCGTTTTCCACCCCTATCGGTTGACAAACTGGACAGACTGCTTGCCGCCCCAAGCCCCTCAACCAAAAGCTCCTGTTCTGGTGTGAAGGATCCCAGGCTATGCACAAACGCTACGTTAACCATTGCACCCTCTGCCTCACCCTCAAGCCCGATGGCCCTGTTCTCATCAAGGCGGGCAAAGAAGGGGCTGACCCGACGAAGCCGGATATGGAGTTCGTCGAAACCTATCACGGCGGCGGGCGAACGGTCTATTTTCCCGGCAGCTCCCTCAAAGGGGCAATTCGCGCCCATGCGGAGCGCATCGTCCGAACGGTGGGCAGCGACAGACGTCCTGAGGGGGGAGGCTTCAAACTCTGGGCCAGCGATCCCCTCGACCAAAAGGCCAACCAGTGGCTGGAAAAAATTGCAGAGTCCCACCGGGTTTACGCCCTCTCTTCTTTTACGGATCAGATGTTCGGCAACACGGCCATCGCCAG
>Ga0272447_1000116_pt1 | contig 56493 bp, 50 predicted proteins | sample YNPCB0133_FD_194589 | JGI IMG/M metagenome (GOLD analysis project Ga0272447, IMG submission 194589) | Hot spring microbial mat communities from Yellowstone National Park, WY, United States - YNP-CB-013-3 | ecosystem: Environmental > Aquatic > Thermal springs > Hot (42-90C) > Sediment | place...
CCAGCAAAACCTGTACCAAGTGCGGGCACATCCACACCAAGTTGGGTGGCGCAAAGGTGTTTAGATGCCCAAAGTGCAACCATAGGCTACCACGAGATTGGCAAGGCGCTCTGGGTGTTATGCTCAGGGCTTTGCGGGATACCGCCTTTCTGTTTGGACTCCGTCTCGCTAACGCGGTCGCGTCAGCATCGCGTAGTGACAACGGAAACGGACAGAATGCTATCGCTTCACCGCTGAGCAGTAATGCTCAGCAGTGTTCAGCGTAAATGTATCAGTGTCAATAGGACAAGCGATGGTGCGGCTCTGCCACCACCGCGGCCTCCGACTCCTCCGACAAGTGGGCAATCAGCCGATCCACCAGCCGCGACAGGGTTGCCCGTTCTTCTAAGCTGAGACAGCCGTAGGTCTGCTCCCGCAACTCCCAAATGAGAGGGGGCAAAATTTCTTTCAACTTCTCTCCGGCAGGGGTGAGGTAAACCCGCCAGATCCGCCGATCCTTGGGATCCCGCTGCCGCCGGATCAGCTCCCGTTTCTCCATGCCGTCCAAGACACCGGTCATGGTACCCCCCAACTGCTGCAGGCGCTCGCAGATAGTGGAGGTGGGGATCCCGTCTTCTTCCCAGAGGCAGCAAAGCACCACCCAGTGGGAAGCGGTCAGGCCGAAGGGCTCCAGGTAGGCCTGAAATTTCCGCCGCACCAATTGCGACAACAGCCGAAGGCGATAGCCCAGGGAATAAGGGGCCAGAATCTCGCGCCATCGCTCCAGGAAGGCTTGTTTCTCCAACTGAGCCATCGCTGAGGGTTCCCCATGGGTGGCTGAGAATGCTTAGAGCTTAAATTCTTCCATTCTAACCTTCTATAAAGAGCGGCCAAAAGCAGCTCATCACCCGTTACAAAAGCGTTACAGCTTTACAACAAAAGTTACAGTGGAGGGTTGGGCGAGGGGCGAATCTCCCGCCAATTAGCATCAGCTAGGAACCAAATTAAGCTTGGCGTGACAGGGATCCCGCTCTTCTGTGTGAAGGAAGAAAATGCCGATTTGCCCATCTGGGGTCGCCTCGGCAAAAGAGGGGCAGTGGGCAAGGGGAAAATTTGCCAGAGCCATTGAGATGGCACTAGAGTAGCTTCAAGTTTTGCCAGCTCGTTCTCTTTGCCAATGTCTTTTGGGAGGTCAGCATGTTGTCTATCCTACAGGGGTTGAGCTCCCAGCGCCGTTTCCTCTGGGCAGGGATCCCGTTGGTTTGTTCTCTGGCCCTGGGGGCCTGCTGGAACAACCGCAGCAGTGCCGAAACCCCCTCTCAGGGTGTCCAGGCTGAGGTTACAGCAGCGGCGCAAAACCCCTTCCCCCCCATCCCCACCCCGCCGCCGCCGCTGCCTTCCCCCAGTGGCACGCCCGGCCTTCCCCCCTGGTGGCCCCGTGGGCAATCGTCGCAGTGGCAGGATTCCCCCTACGCCGTGGCCTTGTCCGGTTTTTTGCAGGGATTGGCGGCCCAAGGGGGAGCGCTCTCTCAACAGGGGATCCTGCTTTGGACAGCCGAAGGCGAGCTCTTGGCGGAGCACCTGCTGGATCGGCCTTTACCGGTGGGGGCTTTGGATCAATTGGCCCTCAGCCTGATGGCGCTGGAAAAGTGGGGCTATGAGTATCGCTTCCAAACTCGCTTCTACACCACCAGCCACCGCTCCGGCCAGCGCTTGACGGGAGACTTGGTCGTGGTGGGCGGCGGGGATCCCTATTTCCGGGAGGCCAATGTGGCCGAGCTGGCCCGCCACCTGCACAACCTCGGCATTCGCCAGATCGACGGCGAGGTGAAGGTGGTGCCCCCCTTCCGCTTGCTGGGTCAGCCTGACTCTCTGGCCAGCGCCCGCCGGCTTGCCGAGCTCCTCCGAGATCCCCAGGGGCCCTATCCTGTGACCCTCGGCGGCTCCGGGTCAACGTTAAGGGAGCTGCCGGAGGAGATCCATTGCCTGGCCGGCTACACCTCGCTGCGCCTGGGATCCCTGCTACAAATCCTCAACGGCGGCAACGATCGGGCCATGGCAGAAGCCCTGTTGGCGGAGCTGGCAGGCAGAACAGCCCTGCTGGAGTACCTGCAGCAGCGGTTGGTAGCTCAGCCGGTTGCCCATCTGGATCCCAAACTGGCCCCTGCCCAGTTGGAAATTCGCCTTGGCCCAGGCGGGCAAGAGCTGTACCTCTCCCCCCGCGCCCTGGCCCATCTGTGGGAACATCTGCTTGAGGCCACAGACGGGGATCCCAGGCGTGTCCTGCCAGTGGCCGGGGTCGGCCACAGCCCTTTGCAGCTCCGCGCTCTGCCCCCGGGCACGATCGCCCAGGTGGGCTCTGCCGCCAACCGACTGATGATGGTGGGGCAGCTTCCGGATGGCACCCGTTTCGTCTTACTCAACCACGGCCCGGATCTGGGCGTCTTGCGCCAGCACCAGGATCAGTTCCTGCAGCAGGTGCTGGCCGTTGGGGAGCCTCTCCGCCGCTGAAGAATAGAGCCCTCTCCCTTCTCTTTTCTTCGAGGCCCTCTTGGTCGGGGAGCCACGGTGCAAACGGCTCCCCAACATCTAGTTGGCCGATCCCTGACTTTCCCCTCTCCCTTGTGGGAGAGGGGCTGGGGGTGAGGGCAGCTTTTACGATTGGAAGAAGGCGGGAATTAAAGAGGAGGGCAAAGCTGCCTAGGGCTGGCCAAGCCAAGGATCGGTCTCGCCTCGCAACTGGCAGGATCTCCTGCTGCATCACCATCTCAAGCAGCTCATCCACCTGATCCAGCAGGCGCTGCCCCTGAGACCTAAGGCAAACAAGAAAGCCCGCAGGGTCTCCTCTAGGGATGGGGGCGGATCAGCCCGTAGCCGCCGTGCTTGCGGACATAGATGACGTTGATCTCGCCGTTTTCGATGTTGCGGAACACGTAAAAATCATGATCCACCAGCTCCAACTGGTGCAGCGCCTCCTGAACTGTCATGGGAGGCATGGCGAAATACTTGGTGCGCACCACCTCAGGGGGCAGCTCTGCTTGCCGTTCTGTATTCAGAGGATCGGTGAGGGGCTGCTGGGCCACTGCCACCGAGGTTTTGGGAGAATGGCGGATGCGGTGAACGCCGTTGCGTTCTTTATATTTGCGCAGCTTGCGGGCCAGCTTGTCGGCAACGCGGTCAATGCTGGCGTAGAGGTTCTCGCTGCTTTCCTCCGCCCGGATGACGGTGCCGTTGGCGTAGACGGTAACTTCGGCAGATTGGTTGGCACTGATGCGGGGGTTACGGGCTACCGATAGATTGACATCCACTTCACTGGTGATCTGGGCAAAATGTTTGACAGCCCGCTCGATTTTTTCTTGAACGTAGCTGCGGATGGCGTCGGTAATCTCGACGTTTTTCCCTTGGATCACAAGCTTAGTCATGGGTACTCTCCCGGTTGTGTCAGTTTACACCTAAAGTTAGCGCCTCACCCTCGCAAAGGATCCCTAGGAAACAGCCCCCACCTCAGGCATGATCGCGGCCCGGCAACTTGCAGAAAGGGCTACGCCAGAAGATGAAGATCGGCTTTGGCATCGGCACTAACCTCTTGGGTTAAGTCTAAGTTAACATCTCCCCCAGGGATCTGGTTCAGGGGTTAAGAATAAATTTAGGCCGTCTTCATTTTTAAGGGATTGGGAGCCAGCACCACTTCTCAGGCAAGGAGAGGTTCCCTGAATTCGGAACTCCAAATTCAAGTGGAGAAGGTCTCCAGACTGCTCGAAAAGGGCAAACTTAGTGGCAGAACTTACACAGATAGGTTCTGCCGAAAATGCTTTTACTAAACTTAAATTCAACAGAGAGAATCAGCACTTGCTGAATCGACCTCTGCTCTCAGGGCGAGCATCTCCTTATTGTTTATTGCTATCTTTTCTCTTTTCTCGTTACAGAACTTGTGGCCATTATACAACCTGGTGAGCCAGGGTGCTTTTTCCAGCTCAGACAGAGACTGAAAGGGAGAATGAAGAGATGTTGACTGAAGTTAAGCTTTTTATAAGATAGGGATCCCGTAGAAATATCGTTACCAAGAGCAGGTCTGAAAAGCCGTTTTTGGCCTCTGTGGCCGACCTGCTAGCCGGAAGGCCGGTTTGCTTAGAAGAAGTGGGGTGGACCCGGTGGTCAGAGAGATCTCTTGGAAAGCGAAGGAGCTTTTGGACAAAGCAGAAGCAGCTTTGCAGGATCAGTTTCAGGCGATAGATAGGGTCCTTAGGGAGAACCTGGCGCGGGTGCTGCAGGCCTTCCGCGACCAGCAGGTGGGATCCCATCACTTTGCCGGCGTATCGGGCTATGGTCACGACGACCGGGGACGAGAGGTTTTGGATCGGGTGTTTGCCCAGATCATGGGCTGTGAGGCGGCGCTGGTGCGGCTGCAAATGGTGTCTGGCACCCATGCCATTGCCTGTGCCCTGTTTGGCGTGCTGCGGCCGGGGGATGAGCTGTTGGCCATCACCGGCCCCCCCTACGACACTCTGGAGGAGGTGATCGGCCTGCGGGGATCGGGGCGGGGATCCCTGCGGGAGTTCGGCGTTACCTATCGTCAGTTGGATCTGCGGGAAGGAGATGTCGATTGGCAGGCCCTGAAAACGGCCCTCAAACCGCAAACCCGCCTGGTTCACATCCAGCGCTCCTGTGGCTATGACTGGCGTCCCAGCTTTTCCATCGCCCAGATTGCCGAGATGATCCAGATCGTCAAGGCACAAAACCCGGAGGTGGTGGTCTTGGTCGATAACTGCTATGGCGAGTTTGTGGAAACCCAAGAGCCCACCCACGTGGGCGCAGATTTGATTGCTGGATCCCTAATCAAAAATCCAGGCGGCACCCTGGCCCCGGCGGGGGGCTATGTGGCGGGGCGGGCCGAGCTGGTGGAGCAGGCTGCCTGCCGGCTGACAGCGCCAGGGATCGGCTCGGAAGGGGGAGCAACTTTCGATCTCAATCGCCTGCTGTTCCAGGGGCTGTTTTTGGCTCCACAGATGGTGGCCGAAGCGGTCAAGATCGCCCATCTGGCCGCCCAGGTGTTCCACGATCTGGGCTATCCTGTTTCCCCGTCACCCCAGGTGTCCCGCACCGACATCATCCAGGCCATTCAACTGGGATCCCCGCAGAAGTTGCAGGCCTTTTGCCGCGCTATCCAAAGCAGCTCGCCAGTGGATTCCTACCTCACCCCGATCCCAGAAGTGATGCCCGGCTATGCCGACCCGGTGGTGATGGCGGCGGGCACTTTTGTTGCCGGCAGCAGCGCCGAGCTCTCCGCCGATGGGCCAATGCGCGAGCCCTACATCGTCTACTTACAGGGGGGGACCCATCTCAGCCACGGGCGGTTGGCCCTAGAGGCCGTCTTGCAAGCTTGGGATGCTCTGTAAATTGCCGTCCCTGGCCGGGCTCCGCCCAAGGAGTAGAATTGAGTCTGTGGTCTCCATTCCCTCTAGACGGATCCTCGTCGATTGGATGTCGAGCTTATGTTCTAGTTCTGGGTTTTTCCTCGGTTGGGGATCCCGTTTGGCCCTTGCTTGGGTGGCTTTGGGGTTGGCCAGCGGCTGTCGGCTGTTGAACCCCGTGGGAGAGGGGAGCACACAAGTGGGAGCCGCCTTGACTCCCTCTCCCCTGTGGAGAGGCAGCCAAACCCTGACAGGAACTCTTGAAGGGGGGGACGAGGTCAGCCCCCAGTACGGCAGCTACTGGGATGGGATCCCTGTGGCCGCCGAGGCGGGCCAGATCCTGATCGCCGCCCTGGAGAGCGAAGACTTTGACCCTTACCTGGAGCTGGTGGACGGCCAAGGGCGGGTAATCGGCTTTGACGACGACTCCGGCCCAGATGTTAATGCCCTCTTGGCGGTGCGGCTGCTGCAGGAAGGCACCTACACCTTGCGGGCCACAAGCTTCAAGCCGGCATCCACTGGCACCTACCGGCTGACCTACCGGCTGGCCCAGGTCGATTGGCAGCAAACGGTGTCGGGCCGTCTGCAGAAGGGATCCGCCCAACACCCTGAAGACGGCAGTTGGATGGAAGAACACCCCATCGCTGCCCGGGCCGGCCAGATCCTACTCGCTTCGATGGCCAGCTCTGATTTCGATGCCTTTTTGCAACTGTTGGACCCGGAGGGAGAGGTGATGGCTTGGGATGACGACCAAGGCGGCGGCAGCGATGCCCTGATAATTGCCTTTTTGCCTCGCAGCGGCACCTACACCCTCCGGGCCAACACCCACAAACCAGGAGAAGAAGGAGCCTATGGGTTGCAGTACGCCCTGCACTAGCGTCCAGGCCTGCCAAGCTTCTGCGCCTTCCCTGAGAAGTTTTGGCCGGTCTGCCTGTAAGCCTTTTGATGCCGATGTCGAGATTGGGCAAGAGTCATTATTGCTTTATTTTATTAGCGCTGGAAGCTTCTGGTTCAGAGCCTTCTGAAGCAGGGTTGGTTGGGGTTTGCTGAGGTTTATGGGAAAGCATGACATCTTATCCTAAGTTGTGACGGAGCTGAAATGTTGCCTTCATGGACAGGGCGTTTTCCCTAGAATGGGATCGATGGCCTAGACCCCTCTTTCTCTTGCACTTTCGCAGTTCAGCCCTTACCCTACACAATGGATGCCATGACCCCTGAAATGGTACGCCAGTTCTGGTCTTTGGTCAGCGAGATCGGCAGGCCAGATTGGCTCAATCAGCGCGACGATGACTTGGTGAATCTGCTTCTGAGTGCTTGCCAAAAAAAACATGCCCTCAGCAACGTCGATGCCTCAATTCTCAACCGCTACATCAGCATCCGCCTGCCCTTGATTCGTGAAATTGTTGTCGACTAGACCGAGCTAGGGGGGTTTTTCCCAGCCATGATGGCCGCACAGATGACTTTGCTCGTCTATGGAGCGCTGCTTTTGCTAGGCGGGGTCGTCGGCTATGTGAAAGGCAGAAGCTCCAAGTCGTTAATTAGCGGCCTGGTGGGGGCCGCCCTCAGCGGCGTCAGCTACGGGCTACTGGGAACAGATCCCCGCTGGGGGCTGGGTCTGGGCTTGGGGACGGCGGTGCTGGGATCCCTTCTCTTTGCCCTGCGCTACCGCAAAACCGGCCAATTTCTGCCTGCTGGTCTAATGCTGGTGGTGAGCTTGGCGGCTGTTCTTCTCCTAGGCCTCAGCTTCGGCTCGGTCTAGGCCGGCAGCGGCAAGACAAGCCTGCTTGGCTGTCGGTTCCAGACTCTGGGATTAGGGCGGGTCTGGGATCTCCATTGCCGGGGTCACCACGGTGCAACCCGATAGAAGCGAGTGGTGGTCACCCACTCGGTGGCAGGGATCTCCTCGACGACGATGGCGCGGGCGATGGCATCGCCCAGTTGGGATCCCCGTACCCGTACATTGGCAAAGGAGCCACCCTGCTCAAAAGAGGCAATCTCCTGGAAGTTGAGGGGACGGAGGGAGGCCACCGCCAATACTTGGGCTTGGCCAAAGGGCGGGGCGATGGTCAGGCGGTAGCGGGCGCCAGGGGGCGGGAAGGTGCGCGCTTCGCCGGCCCGCAAAAACTCGTTTCCACCCGAGAAGCGGTTGGGCAAAATCAAATGGGTGCGGCCATCGGCTTGGATGCTGAAGAGGTAGACGTAAGCGTCGCGATTGGTGCTCACGGTAATGGCAATCGGCTCGCCGGGCCGGTAGATGGGGTTAGAGCCGCGCCGATCCAGCTCCAGGTTGACCTGCAAGTTGGAAGGCACTGGGTTGACGATGATGGAGCGGGTGCCGGTTTCCAGCCGATTGTCGGCCAGTTGTAGCCTTTGCAGCGGGGGGTAGAGGCCCAGGGTCTGCGGGAAAACGGCGGTGGCCGGAGCCATCGACAGCCCCAAAGCCAGCGGCAGGAAGACCAGTTTGGCGTTCATAGTTCACACCTGACAATCAGTGGCTATGTTCATCCTAGGAAGGGGCAGAGTTCGACCGGAGCAGGCTTCGCGCAGTCTCAGATCTCCTGCTGATGCAGTTTCCCCTGCCGCAGATGGCAGGCCCAGGGGGGAAAAGGCGCTGAGAAAACTGGGAGATCCTGTCTGGAAAGGGCTAAGCTGCAGATTGGGGATCCCTCGACTCGAGCCCAACCTTGCCTATGGCCGGCGACAGTTACCAAGAAGGCATTGCGGCGGTTCAGGCAGGCGATTTTCCGGCTGCCATCCAGGCCTTTCGCCGGGCAGTTGCCGAGGATCCCGCGCACACCGAAGCTCGCTACAAGCTGGCCTGGGTGCTGGGCATGAGTGGCTATCTGGATCCGGCACTGGCCGAGCTGGAGGCCGTGTTGGCGGCAGATCCCACCCATGTTGCAGCCCACTACAACCGGGGAGCCTTGCTGTTGCAAAAGGCTCAACTGGAAGCAGAGGTGGATGGACAACTCGATCTCGAGGTCCTGCGGCAGGCCGAAGCGGCTTTTCAAACCGTGATGCGCTTGGATCCCAACGATCAACGGGCCTATGCCTTTCTCACTTTGGTCAGGCGAGCCATCCGCAACTATCAGTCGCCCGCGCAGCCTTCTAGCCGCAGTGACGAGTAAACCCCTGCACCAGGACTTCCAGGGGGGGAACGCCGGGATCCCCCAGCTCGGCTGCCACTTCTTGAGAAACCTGTCTCACCACTTCCGCAGGCAGTTGCAGCTTGTCCACCAACTGCCAAAAGTCCTCTAGCTCTTCCCAATTCAGCCAAGGCTCCTCTACGGGCGCTGGCGGCAATTACCAGGTAGCCCACCTGAGAAGGAGACGCCTCTCGGCTTCGTCGCCAACTTGAGCCAGCACCCCATTTATCCAGGGGTACTACCAGGTGGCACAACCACGACCAGCGGCGCTAAAAGCCCATCAGGCGGGCTACAGCAGCCAAATCGGGGGCTACTCCTGTGTGGATGGCGGCGGATCCCTGTTGGGCGGCCGTGTCGGGATCCTTAAGGCCGTTGCCGGTGAGCACGCACACCACCTGGGCGCCGGCAGGCACCTGATCCCGCCATTTCAGCAATCCAGCCACTGCAGCGGCACTGGCCGGCTCGCAGAAGATCCCTTCCTCCGCCGCCAGCAGACGATAGGCGGCCAGGATCTCCTCGTCGGTTACACTATCCACCCGGCCACCGCTGGCCTGGACTGCCGCCTTGGCCTTCACCCAACTGGCAGGGTTGCCGATGCGGATGGCCGTAGCCACCGTTTCCGGGTGTTCCACCACCCGGCCCAGAACGATGGGAGCGGCGCCGGCAGCCTCAAAGCCGTAGAGACGCGGGCGGCGGCTAGCCTTGCCCTGCTGATGGTACTGACAAAACCCCATCCAGTAGGCGGTGATGTTGCCGGCATTGCCCACGGGGATACAGAGCCAGTCGGGGGCATCCCCCAAGGCATCCACCACCTCGAAGGCGGCGGTCTTCTGCCCCTCCAGCCGAAAGCGGTTGACAGAATTGACCAGGGCCACTGGGTAAGCTTCCGCCAGTTGCCGCACCATAGCCAGCGCCTGGTCGAAGTTGCCCTGGATGGCGATGATCTCGGCCCCGTACATCAGGGTCTGGGCCAGCTTGCCCTTGGCCACGTAGCCATCTGGGATCAGCACGTAGGCCCGCAGGCCCCCTTTGGCCGCATAGGCAGCGGCTGCTGCCGACGTGTTGCCGGTGCTGGCGCAGATGACCGCTTCCGCCCCCGCCTCTTTGGCTTTGGACACTGCCATGGTCATGCCCCGATCCTTGAAGCTGCCGGTGGGGTTGAGGCCCTCCAGCTTCAGGTAAACCTGGCAGTCTCGCCCCAGCCGTTGGCTCAGCGCGGGAGAGGGGATCAAAGGAGTATTGCCCTCATGCAGCGTCACTACGGGGGTGCTGGAGCTGACGGGGAGCCAGTCCCGGTAGTGCTGGATCAGGCCGGGCCAGAGCCCCACTTGCGCGCGGGATCCGGCCGTACGAGAGGAATGGGTGGGATTCAGGGTCACCATGCTGCCGAGCAGTCGAGGCCAACGGAAGGGCCAGCTTCTTAACTGTAACCGTTTGCGAAGCAGTTGGAGCAGCTCTCTCCCCTGCCGGATCGAGAGGATCTAGTCGGGCAAGGGCTGCAAGGCCAGCGCCTGGGCCAGAGAATGCAACTTGAGGCGGATCTCGGCCAGCTCCTGGGCGGGGTTGGAATCGGCCACGATGCCGGCGCCGGCATACAGGCGGGCCCGCTTCCCCGCGATCAAAGCCGAGCGGATCCCAACCACCAACTCGCCATTGCCCTGCAAGTCCACCCAGCCCAGCGGGGCGGCATAGCTCGAGCGGTCAAAGGGCTCCCACTGCTCCAGCCACTGCAGCGCCGCCTGCTGCGGATAGCCTCCCACCGCTGCGGTGGGGTGGAGCTGGGCCAACAGGTCGAACAGATGCACCTCCGTAGGGAGTTCGGCCTCGATCACCGTTTGCAGATGCTGGATGTTGGCCAAACGGCGCAGCCGTGGCTGAGGGGAGATCCGGGGCTCCATCCCCAGCCGGCCCAGAGCCTCTTGGATCGAGCGCACCACCCACTGGTGTTCGCGGCGGTCTTTGGGGCTGCGGAGCAGTTGCTCGGCCAACATGCGATCCTGGTGGCCGTTGGCGCCGCGGGCGACGGAGCCGGCCAGCGCATCGATCTGCACCCGGCCCTGCCACACCGACAGTAGCCGTTCTGGGCTGGCTCCCAAGAAGATCTGGGGAGGAAAATCCCTCTGGCTTTCCAGGGCAAAGGCGAAGACGCTGCAATCGGGGTGATGGGCCTCCAGATAGGCCAGCAGCGAAGGGATCGGGGGAGGAGAGGGCAACGCCAGATCCACAGCCTCTGCCAGCACCACTTTTTCCAGGGATCCCGCCTGAATCGCTTGCAGGGCTTTTTGAATGCGAGCCAAGAGAGGTGTTTCCGCTACCGCTACCGGTAGAGGGGGCTGCAGCTCCCAACCGGGCAAGGGAGCCTGGGAAAGACGCTGCATGCGGGCAAAAAAAGCGGCAATCTGGCCAGCCAAGGCCGCCGGGTCGCTTTCGGGGCCGACTTCTAGGTTAAGCCGCGCCACCGTCAGCTCCCCCCCCACCTGCAACAGTTGCCAGCGCGGCAGGACCAGTGCTGCCCCCCCGCCGCTCCTGGGGGCAAAGCCAAAACGGCAGAAGCACAAAGGGCGCTCCTGACGGCTGCTTGGGGACTCTAGGTTGCCAGGAGCGGTGTGGACATGGGGCTGTAGGGCTTGCACAAAGGCCCGTGCCGCCTGAAATCTCCCCTCTCCTGAAAGGTCGAGCTGCCGCAGGGATCCCCACCCCAGCACCCGCACCCTTTCCCCTTGCGCCTGGTGGGAGAGATAGCAATAGCTAGAGGAGCGGTTGGGGGGGAGCGAGCCCAACTGCCGGGTCAGCACTGCCAGCGGATCTAGCCCTGAGATGGGCTGCGATAGGCTGAGAATCTGGGGGATCCCCCGCGCTCGCGCCATCTCTTGGCAGGTCGCTAGCAGGGGATCCCAGGCGTGTTCCACCTCTGCTGGCCCAGCAGAGGCGTGAATGGGCGGCCAGGCTCTGGGCCATTTCGTGCGTCCGGACCCACCCTTCCAGGGGAAAAGAGAAGAAGTCATGCGCAAGCAAAAGAGAACGATCCTACCTTGGCCGAAAACAGGACAACCGTCATCTCAACCGGCAAGGGAAGCTGCAGAAAGGCGTTTCAGGATATGAGATTAGGGGGGCAGCCGGCAGCTCAGGCTCGCCAGCGCCGGATCCCAGGCGTTTCTTTACGGATTGCAAGGTTTCTTAGCATCCTTGGGGATGGGAACAGAAGCCCCCTAACCTAACAAATACAGAGCAAACACAGAACCCAGAGAGAGCTAGATCCAACATGCTCGCACAGCCGGAACCGTCAAAGAGAACGCGCAGGAGTCCAAAGGCCAGCCCAGTACAGCTTGCGGAAAAGGGCACTTGGGAGGGCCGCTCTCGGCGACAGTTGTGGATGGCCGCCCTTAAGCCCCCCATGTACAGCGTGGCGATCATGCCCATCTGGGTGGGATCCGCCATCGCCTACGCCCAGTCAGGGGCGATGGATGTGGGGGTTTTGGCGGTGTTTCTGGGGGCCGCCATCTGTCTTTTGGCTTGGGTCAACATCAGCAACGACGTGTTTGATGCCCAGACGGGGGTGGACAAAAACAAGCTCCACTCGCTGGTCAGCTTGACGGGCAGGCCGGTTCAGGTGTTTTGGGTGGGCAACGCCTTTTTGGCTTTGGGGCTGGCGGGGATCCTGTGGCTGAGCTGGCGGCAATCGGATCCGACGGTGCTGCTATTGGTGCTGCTGGCCTGCGGGCTGGGCTACGCCTACCAGGGGCCGCCCCTGCGCCTGGGCTACTACGGCCTGGGGGAGCTCCTCTGTTTTTTGAGCTTCGGGCCGCTGGCGGTTTTGGCCGCCCACTACAGCCAAAGCCAAAGCTGGTCGCTGCCAGCCCTGGCGGCCTCACTGGTGGTGGGGATGGTCACCAGCTTAATTTTGTTTTGCTCCCATTTCCATCAGGTGGAGGACGATCTGGCTGCCGGCAAGCGCTCGCCGGTGGCCCGCCTGGGCACTCGGCGCTCCGCCCGTCTCATCCCCTGGATCTGCGGCAGCATTTTTGGCCTGCTGCTGCTGTTTGTCGGGCTGGGGGCTTTTCCGGCTTGGACGTTGCTGGGTTTTGCCGGGATCCCCTTTGCGGTGCGGCTATCCCGCCTGCTGGGGGCCTATCACGACCAGCCGCAGCGGATCAGCCATTCTAAGTTCATCGCCGTCGGCCTCCACTTTTGGCTGGGGCTGTTTCTGGGGCTGGGCTTTATCCTCAGCCGTCTGGGATAAGCCAGAACCCTAGAGGTGATCGGGATCCCGCCGAGGCGGCCCGCAAATTGCGATAAGCTACAGCCTAGTGTGCCGGCTTGGGTGTTGGCCCCGCTGGGGCTCATGGGTTAGGGATCAACGTAAGGCAGCGGCGAGAACAGGATGCGGCGATTTTTCAATTCCAACCTGGGGGTGGCGCTCTTGGGAACCGGCCTCTTGGCTGCTCTGGTTGCCTGGGCCTTGTCCATCGACATCGAAGAGGTAAAGGTGGAGCCCCTTCCCCCGGATCAGCCCCTTTCCGTCAGCCGCAGGGTAGATATCTTGGGTCGTCGAGGGGGCCAGCGGCGTTGGCGTCTCATCGCCGACCAGGTGGAGCTAAGAGCTGGGCAACAGGTGTTTGAGCAGGGGGCGCACGGCTACTTCTACGGAGATGGCGCCGACCGCCAAGAAGAGGTGCCGGATCCCTTTTTTGCCAGCAGCGAGCGGATGATTTGGCAGGCCAAGCGTGCCCGCTACGACGCCACCGCCGACGCGTTGTATCTGGATGAGGGGGTGGAGGTGAGAAGCGAGGATGGCAGCCTGCTTCTGACCCGTGCTCTGCGAATCACCCCCGAAGAGCGCATCGAGGTGCCGGAGGCCTTCACCCTCAAAGGGCAAGAAATGATCCTAGAGGGCCGCTCCGGCTCGTTTAACTTCCAATTTGCCCTCCTCAGCGCCCAGCAGGGCAAGCTAACGGTGTTGCCCTTGGATTCGGAGTCCTCACGCCCAGCAGCCGCGCCCATGAGCGACCCGACCAGCGCTGGGGCGGATCCCACTTCTACCATCATCACCGCTGACCAGCTCACCTACGACCGGGCCAACCAGGTGGCCGAAGGGAAAGGGAACCTGCGCATTCGCGAAGGCGGCCTCGAGATTCGCGCCCCTCAGGGCACCTACCTGCGCCGACAGGCCCAGAGCATTCTCTCCGGCGGCGTGGTGTTGCAGGAGGTGGCCGATGTCGGCAGCCGGGATCCCCTCTTGGCGGATCTGCGCTTGGCCCAGGCTGATCCCCAGGCGACACCAGCCCAGCAGGATCAGGAGGTCACCATCGTCGCCGACCGCCTCACCTACGACCGCAACACGCAAATTGCTCGCGGGGAAGGCAACCTGGAAATCCGCCAGGGGGAAACCATCATCCAGTCGGCCCAGGGCACCTACCGCCGCCGCGAATCCCAAAGCCTGCTGACGGGGGGGGTTACCCTGCGCGAGCCTGGGCGGGTGCTCACCTCCGCCCGCTTGGAGGGCAACCACCGCGACAAGATCTTCTTTTTTGAAGAAAACGTCCTCTACCGGCAGATGGCCACCTCTACCCCAGCTCCTGGCGGCGGATCCCTGACGGAGGAGCTGCGCCAAGCCGAAACGGAAGTGCGGGCCGCCCGCCTGGTTTACAACTCTCGTACCGGCACCTCGGAGTTTAGCGAGGCCGTCGAGTTCATCCAGCGGGGGCGCAAGGCCAAGGCCAACCAGGCCACCATTACCCCTGAGAAGGTGGAGCTGCGGGGAGAGGTGGTGATCGAGCAGATCGAGGGGGACTGGCTGGCGCGGCGTCTGCAAAACCCCCAGACCCAGGCCGATGTGGACCAGCCGACGGTGATCTACGCCGACCGGGTGGAGATCGATCAGGCCAGCGGCGATGCCCGCTTCTTCGGCAATGTGGTTATCGTGCAGGCCAACCGCGCCATCGAAGGGGATCGCGCCGAGTACTCCGACCAAGGGCAGATTTTCAGGATCACCGCCGACCAGGCTCCCGTCCTCCTCTGCGATCGCGGCGAGCTCAATCCGATTCCCCGCGAGAGCACTGCACCGCTGCCCGGTCGCGATGCTCTGGATCAGATGTGCCGGGGCGCCAACCGCCTCAGCGGCAGGCTGGTCACCCTGAACTTGGAGCGGGATGAGTACACCGTGGAAGGGGACGAGCAGCAGCAGGGGATGTTTCAATTCCGCATCACCGACGCCCTCTGACGGGATCCCAGCGGAGCTGGGGGTCGTCTGGATCTCTAGAGCTGGCTGAGCTTGTGCACCTGAGGTAACAGAGCCACATGACCATCCCACTGGCCAAGGGTCAACGGCGCCGAACTTCTGCCCAGACGGGGAGCTTTTGGGGATCCCTGAAGTTGGGGGGCTTTTTTTTGGAGTTTTATCTCTGCAAAGAGATGATCCGCCCCTTCTTTTTGGGGGTGGCGGGGGGCACGGTGATGATGCTGGGCAACCAGCTTTTTATCTACGCCGATTTGCTGGTGAAAAAAGGCGCCCCTCCCCTGACAATTTTGCACATTCTCCTCCTCAACTTGCCCGCCATTTTGGTGGTCACCTTCCCCATTGCCGGCCTCTTTGCCACCCTACTTACTCTGGGCAGGATGGGAGCTGACAGCGAGATCACCGCCCTGCGGGCCGCCGGGATCCCCTACCGCAAGGTGTTGATTCCGGTGCTCTGCATCGGCCTGCTGGTCAGCGGCCTGGCGCTGTTGACCAACGAGGTGATCGTGCCAGAGACCAACCAAAAGGTGAAAACCCTGAACACCAACCTCATCCTGGCCCAGGATGCCCTTCCGTTTGACTCGGAGGAAATTGTGCGGGTGGACGACGACCTCTGGTTTCATGTGGGATCCATCGACCCGAAGACCGGCTGGATGCGCGATCTGCTGATTTTGGATCGCAAGGCCGAGACCGGCCACCTGCGCTACCCACAGGTGATCTCGGCCCAAACGGCGCAGCAGGTGGGCCAAGCCTGGCACCTGCAAGACGTGGTGATCCGTCGCTACGACGAGCGGGGGCGCACCTACTACGAGGGCCAGGTGGCGGAGATGGAGCTGAACATCGTCAACAAGTTGGTGGGCCTGGTGTACGCCGAGAAGGTGCCCCAGGAGCAACGGGCGGCAGAGCTGTGGGAGCAGTGCCAGCGATATCGAGCGGAGCAACGTCCTTCTGCTGATGTGGCCCGCTGCCTGACGGAGTACCACCTCAAGTTCGCCATTCCCTTGGCCAGCTTTTTTGCCATTTTGGTGGCTGCGCCCTTGGGCCTGCAGACGGTGCGCCAGACCGGCCGCTACGGCAGTGTGGCGCTGGCGATTGTCCTGGTGTTTATTTACTATGTACTGATGAGCCTGGGACGCGCCATGGGCCGAGTTGAGCATATCGATCCCTGGCTGGCCGCCTGGTTGCCGAATATGATTTTCGGTGGGGTGGGCTTCTCTCTACTGTGGCGGTTTTTACGGTGAGATCCGGCAACTTCCCGCAGGGCTTCAGCCCTTGGGCAAAGTGGTTGGCTCTTTGCTGGGGCGGCTCCCTGTGGTTGGGGACGGGGGAGGCCGTCTTCGCCCAGTTGGACCCCCTGCCCACTGTTGGCGTCGGCGGGACGGAGTTCTCTCTGGAGGGCTACCAGCGCTTTCGGTCAGCGCAAACACTTGCTCAGCGCCTGCAACTGGCCCGCCGGGCTTCCAGTCCAGAACCGATTGCTCCTACCGATGGAGATCCCATTACCCTGGTTGAGGCGCAATCCTCCCCGCCGGCGGCTGCTTCTCCCCTGCCTGCTACGGCCTTGACTGCGGCAACCCCACCCCCTACGGCCCCGGTTTCAGACTTTGGATCCCCTCCCCTTGCCAACTCTCCTGAAAAGCCCCTCACGCCAGAAGAACTGAACCGACAGCGGCTACAACGGCTGTTGGCCGAAGGGGCAGCAGCCCATGCTCGGCGACAGGCGCAGCAGGCCCAGGCAACACCTTCTCCCCAACCCCCTTCACCGGCGACGCCCACCGCGGCAGTTCCCACCCTGGACTCCCTTCGGCTTTCCCAGCCCATGACTTCTCAGGCTGAGGCCCTGCGGGTGGAAGAGCAACCCTGGCTGCGCCCCACCAAGGACTCCGTCCCGCTAACGCGATCGGAATCCAATGGCGAAAACCGGGCTACGGCCCAACTGCAAGGTGGAGCCGGTTCAGAGGCAAGGTTAAATCGGATCCCAGCTTCGACGGTTCCTCCCTTGATCTCCCAAGCCGGTGGGAGCTTGGATTTGGGCGGTGTCCTGTTGGCAGAGGCCACCCCTGGGTCGGGGCTGACGGGATCCCCCATGGCCACTCAAAGGGGCAGGGAAGCCTTTGTCCCCACTGCGGGCTCACCCCTGGCTCCTCAACTGCTGGAGCAGTTCCCGCTCCTACAGGATCTGGGCACTGGTGCAGATGCCGTTTCAGCGGCAGAAAATCTTGGCACCGGCAGCCAGGGATCCCAGATTCGCCAGCAGCTCTCGGCCACCGCGCAGCGGCAAATTCCCCTTGACCCGGATCAAATCAACGTGAGTGGGGATGTGCTCAGCTACATCGCCGAACAAGACCTGGGCATTGCCGAGGGGAACGCCTTGATCCAACTGGCCGACGGCACCCGCATCAGCGGCGAGCGGCTGTTGTTTTACCGACGGGAACGGCGCCTGCGCAGCGACGGCCCCTTCCGGATGGAACAGCCCCCTGGACCCCAGGGGCGCGGCATCCGGCAAATTGAGGGGCGCAACCTGGATCTGGACATCCCCGGTCGCAGCGCTCAATTTGAAAGCTCGCTGGTGATCTTGCCGGGGGAGGAGCCGGGCACCAAGGTTTTTGTGCGCAGCCAAGAGACCACCGCCCTGTTGGGGGATCAGATCTTTTTCGAGAAAGCCACCGTCACCACCTCGCCGGAGCCGCCCATTACCCACTACGTACAAGGGGATCGGGTGGAAGTGTTTCCCGATAACCGGGTCATCGTTTACGACGCCCGCGTCTTTGCCGGCGGCGAGCTCACCCCAGAGGGCGATCTGCGGGCGGGACTGCAGGTTGCCTACTTGCCCCTTTTTATCTACAGCCTGCGGGATCACCAGTGGGTGCTGCCGGGACGCAGCGAGGCGGAAGGGGTGTTTGTCAAGTCCAGTTGGGCCTACCGCTTCGACGAGTACAACTTCGGCGGCCTGCGGCTAGATGTCCTGCAGAAGAAAGGCCTGGGCATCGGCTTTCTGCACGACTACATCCTCCCCATCCCCGACAGCGTCAACTACGGGCGGGCCCAGTTTTACCTGGTAACCGAGGCCGACCAGCGGCGCTTTTCCAGCCGCCTCCGCCTTGACCACAACTTCGACTTCTACGCCGCCAACATCCTCGGCCAAGAAGGCCAACTGTGGGGCCAGCTCAACCTCAACCTGGACAACACCTACCGCCCTGCCGGCGGGCGCAACGACAACGCCGACCTGCGCCTCAACACCACCTTTCAGGGGGATCTCTCCACCACCACCCTCAACATCAGCCGCAGCGGATCCCAGGAGAACGGCACCTATAGCTTTCCCCTCACCCTCAGCCACCTCCAGCGCTATGGGGGCGTGCCTTGGCTGCAATCGGATCTGCGGCTGGACTACAACCAGCGGGTGAGCGTCAAGGATGGGCCAGATTTTGCCGATGCGCGGCTGACGCTGGGTGCCCAACTCACCCCACCCGGCTGGGGCGGCACCTATCGCCTGGCCTACCGCGCCTACAGCAGCTCCAACGGCGACACCGAGCCGCGCCGCAACTTCGAGCTGGCCTTCAATCCCGATCTCCTCCGCATCACTCCCGATATCTCCCTCAGCAGCGCCCTCACCCTGACCCAAGAGCAACAGCCGGATCGAGAAGTGGGATCCGGCCTTAACTTTTTCAATCGTTACGAGCTGCGCTCCAGCCTTCAATTCAACGACATTCAACCGGCTCCCTGGATCACCTTCATGCCCGGCTCGATCGACTACACCCAAGTCCTGTACTCAACCCCCGACCAGGAATCCACCGTCAGCCTCAACCCCCGCCTCAGCCTCAAGCCTGCCGACTGGAACACCATCGACCTGCGCTACAGCCGCACCTTCTACGGCAACAACTCTGTGCCCTTTCAAACCCTTTCCGCCAGCCCCAAGGATGTGGATCGCCTCAACGCCAGCATCAGCTTCTTTACGCCGCGCGACTTCCTGCCCAACGTGCCCCCCGGCTACATTGCCTTTGAAGATGACCTGCCCGGCGAGCTGCCCATAGCCCTGACTTTTCCCGACGACACGCCGGAGGACTTGGAAGCGATTGCCTCCCGCAACTTGCAAAAGCTGCAGGCGCAAGTGAGGAACCTGTTGCGCTTCGACACCACCCTTGGCTATGATTTCGTCGCCCAACGGTGGGATGCCCTCAACGCCAACTTTACCTGGAACACCGACCCGGAGCTGTTCAACATCCAGGTGCAAACCTCCTACGACCTCAACGAAGGGCAGCTACAACCGATCCGTCTGGAATATCGAGGGCGCAGCAGCACCACCTTCAACCGGGAGCAGCGCTCCGGTCTAGATAGCTATGAGCCGGGGATCAGCTACGCGCTGCAGGCGGTTTACGATCCGCGGCTAGGTCAGATCTCTACCTATGGACTGGAGTTAGATGCCACCCTCGGCACGCAGTGGCAAAACCACTGGCGGCTCCGCCTGAGCCTGACGGAGGCAGGGATCCGCCGCATTGAGGTGCGCCGCGACCTGCGGGATTTCGAGCTGCGCCTGGCCTACGATCCGCTGGCAGAGTCCCTGCGCCTGGAAGGGATCCTGGTGGCCTTTCCCAGCCGCCCGGTGGGCCTGACCCAAGAGCGGGGAGAGTTTCACCTAACCTCGCCGGTGGGCGCCTTCAGCCTGGATAGCCTGGGGCGCTAGGGCTGGCTCTGCCCTGCAGTCGGGAGGGCGGGTTGGGGCCGGCTTCGGCTACACTAAAGGGCCGACGCTCCTTTTTGCTCAGCAGCGCTGAACTCCTATGGCCAGGATCAACGACCACTTCCTCAAGCTGAAGGCTGGCTATCTCTTTCCCGAGATTGCCCGGCGGGTGCAGGCCTTTGCCGCCGCCCATCCCGAAGCTCAGATCATCAAGATGGGCATTGGCGATGTCACCGAGCCGCTGCCGGAAGCCTGCCGAACAGCCATGATCCGGGCCGTGGAGGAGATGGGGGAGCGGGCCACCTTCCGCGGCTATGGGCCGGAACAGGGCTACGAGTGGCTGCGCCAGGCCATTGCCCAGCACGACTTTCAGGCCCGCGGCTGCGACATCGAAGCCTCTGAGATCTTCATCTCCGACGGCTCCAAGTGCGACTGCGGCAACATCCTGGATATTCTCGGCCACGACAACACCATTGCCATCACGGATCCCGTCTACCCGGTTTATGTAGACACCAATGTGATGGCCGGCCATACGGGGCCGGCCAACGAGCGGGGCGAATACGAGGGCCTGGTCTATCTGCCGCTGACGGCAGAAAACCACTTCACCGCCAGCTTGCCCCAGCAAAAGGTGGATGTCATCTACCTCTGCTTTCCCAACAACCCCACCGGCGCAGTGGCCACGCGGGAGCATTTGCAGGCCTGGGTGGACTATGCCCGCGCCCACAACTCGCTCATCCTCTTCGATGCCGCCTACGAGGCCTACATTACCGAGCCTGGGATCCCCCACTCCATCTACGAGATCCCAGGGGCAAGGGAATGCGCCATCGAGTTCCGCTCCTTTTCCAAAACGGCTGGCTTTACCGGCACCCGCTGCGCCTTTACGGTGGTGCCCAAGTCGCTGCGGGGCCAGGCTGCCGACGGCTCCTGGGTGGATCTGTGGAGCCTGTGGTATCGCCGCCAGTCCACCAAGTTCAATGGCGTGGCCTACATTGTGCAGCGGGGAGCAGAAGCCGTCTATTCCGAGGCGGGGCAGGTCCAGGTGCGGGCTCTGGTGCAGTTTTACCTGGAGAATGCCCGCATCATCCGCGAGCAGCTCGCCACAGCGGGGATCCAAGCCTACGGCGGCGTCAACGCTCCCTATGTTTGGGTAAAAGCCCCGGAAGGACTGAGCAGTTGGGAGTTTTTCGACAAGCTGCTGCACACCTGCCATGTGGTGGGAACTCCCGGATCGGGCTTTGGCAGCGCCGGCGAGGGCTATCTGCGCCTGTCGGCTTTTAACAGCCGCGCCAACGTGGAAGAAGCCATGCGCCGCATTGTCAGCGTGTTTGGGAGCTAAGTGGAGAGGGCTGGAGCCAGGGATTTTCCCCAACAAGCTGGAGAAAGGGAGATCCCTGGGGCGGTGGTGGAAGGGATCTCTTCTTTGACACTCCCACCCAGGGGATTCTTACGCAGCCCAAAATGGACTCGCAAAGGCGCTGTCAAGACGCCCCTAGACAGTCCCTTGAGGCATAACCTCAAAGTTCTGCTTACTTCGGACTTAAGTTCCTCCAGGTTAGTTATTGCCGCGCGGGTTTTGCACCGCAGTAGGTCGTTTTCCTGGAGAAGCTCTGTACTAAAAGAAGCAACTAAAGTGGCTCAAGGGCTTTTCCGCCTCGCACCCAAGTACGGGGCTACCAAGCTATCCTTTTGTGTAATGCTACAGAAAGAGACAAGCAGGGGAAGGAAACAGGCCTTGCGGGTGGGGATCATTGGCACTGGCTATGCAGCTCGCTCACGGGCAGAAGCCTTGCGCAAAGATGGGCAGGTGCAGATTGTGGCAGTTGCTGGCCGAACCCCTGAGCGAAGTGCTGCTTTTGCCGCCGAGTTTGGGGCGGCGGCCTATTCCGACTGGTCTTCCCTGTTCTGCGAGCAGCCGCTGGATTTGGTGTTTGTTAGCACCATCAATCGGGATCATGCGGCCATCGCCCGTGCCGCCCTGGAGGCCGGGATCCACACCGTTGTGGAATATCCCCTGGCCCTGAGCGTTGCCGAAGCTCGCTCCCTGGTGCAATTGGCAGCGGAACGGCAGTTGCTGTTGCACGTAGAGCACATAGAGCTCCTCAGCGGCGTTCACCAGTTGCTGAGACGGGAGCTGGCAGGGCTGGGCAAGTTGTTTGCCGTTCGCTACATTACCCTCACTGCCGCCCACCCTGCCCCCGACCGCTGGACTTATCGGCCCGACCAGTTTGGCTTCCCCCTCACAGGGGCTGTCTCCCGCATCCACCGCCTGGTGGACTTGTTGGGAAAGGTAGAGCGGGTGAGCTGTCAACTGCGCTACGACGGTCCAGACTTGCCCCACCGCTACAGCAGTTGCTACTGCACAGCCCACCTAAGTTTTGCCAGTGGGCTGCTGGCGGTGTTGACCTATGGCAAAGGGGACTCCCTGTGGTGCTCCCAGCGCCTATTGGAGTTCCATGGCCAGCGGGGGGGCCTGCTGATCAACGGCGAAGAGGCGACCCTGTTGCGCCCTGGCAGCGCCCATCCCCTGGAGACCGGATCTCGCCACGGCCTGTTTGAGCAAGATACCCGCATGGTGCTGGCTCACCTGCGCTGCGGCAGCCCTCTCTACGTGGATCCGGAGAAGATGCTCCACGCCCTAGCTGTGGCCGAGGCCGCCGAGCGGTCTGCCCAAACCCAGCAGGTTGTCTGCGTCCAGGATTAGATCCCTTAGCAGCAGGCGACGTTGCCGCTCAAGGAGAAGGAACTGGGTCTGCCAGCGGAAAGTGCCGCTGCAACAAAGCCGGGATCCCTTGCGGAGAAACGCCGCTGTAGCGAGCCTTGTCGGGCAGGAACACCACGTTGGGCCCCCGTTTGCAATCTTTCATGCAGCCCACTCCCTGCACCCGGATGGTCTCCGGGTAGGCCGCCAAGTGGGCCTGCAGAGCCTGCATCACCGCCATCGCCCCCCGCCGACAGCAATCAGACTTCTGACAGACCAAGACAACGCCTTTCCTCCCTTCCTCCGCTCCGGGAGCGGCCTTGGGGGAAGCCTGGACAGGAACCACGCGGCAGAGCACCCATTTCTCTCGCCCCTTGAATGGATCCACCTCCCGCTCCCCGGCGATCTGAAGCCTATCTCCGGGTTTGAGGCTGCGGTAGAGCTCAGAACGCAGCGGCTTGGGGATCTTGCCGGCAAACACTTCTGCCCCGGCCTGCCAGCGCAAGTACTTGAGCTTGCCATCCTTATCGGGAAGAAATCCCAGGAACTGGCCCTCTGCCTCAAACGGGATCCTTTGCTTAGCCAACTTGCTCATCTTGTCCCCCAGCGTTGAGCTGCCAACATATCTCTAGGCTGTCCAATAACTCCCGCCGCCGCGCCGTGTATTGGCGGATCACGCTGCGCACCTGCACCAGAGCCAAAGGCGTGTCCACCTGCACCTGCAAATGACCCTCTCCCGTACAAACCGCTGGGATCCCCAACTCCACCAGCCGCCGCCCAATGCGCCAGCGCTCCCCCAAGGGGATCTGCAAACAATAGCCGCTCCCAGAAGATACAAAGTTCATGGCCAGAAGCAACGCCTCATCAATAAGAGTAGACCTGAAAAGCTACTAGGGAGGGTAATTCTCAATAAATGCTTACAAGAAAAACGAAAGCCAGCGCAGAGAGGGTAGCAGGCTCGCCGACCTGACGGGCCTGCCCTGGATCCCGACTAGGCTCTGCCGTCCATCAAGCCAAACACCAGGCTGTCGTTGGCCAGGAAGTGGCTGAGGTGGAAGGCCCGGTCTTCCGTCTTCAGCAAGATCTGCTCGTAGAGGTAGCGGGTGGCGCGATCCCCTAGGCTTTCCGCTTGAGCGGCCTGACGCCGCAGCAGATCAATGATGGCCTGCTCCGCGGCCAGATCGTTCTTCAGCATTTGCCGCGCCTCAAAAGCGCCATCCGGCTCAGGGGTAAAGCAGCAGAGGCGAGCCAAGGTGGCAAAGGTGGCTACCGGCACACCCCCTAGACCTTCAAGGCGTTCTCCCAGGTCGTGAACATGTTCCCTCACCTGCTCGTAGTGATCCTTGAATAACTGGTGCAGCGGGTAGAACTCGGTGCCCTCCACTACGAAGTGATGCTTCTGGTATTGCAAGTACAACCCTTGGAAGCTGGCCAGAAGGGCGTTCATCCCCTCGCAGATCGGCTGGGTCACCTCCAGGCCGAGGGAGACAGGGTTGTTGCGCACGCTGTTGAAGGCCTGGCGCAAGGTTGCGGTTTCAGACATAGGGCAAGGTTCTCCAAGGTAAAGAGGACACAGCCATCTACCCAGTCTACTTGATTGAGTCGATCCAGGAGATCTTGGGGCTGTCCCCACCCCAGCATAGTCCAACTCGGCGCTTCTTGTGAACAGCTCTCAATAAAGTGCTGGTTGTAGCAGAACCGGTGGGCCGGTCAGGGAGGAGTCGCATCCCTTCGCGATTTACACTAGACTGGGAGCGTTAGCCCAGTTGATCCCGTACTTGGGGATGGAGCATGTCTCAAACGGAGCCGGAAAGCCGCTCCTGGATAGAAAAACTGATTCGCCTAACCCATCAAACGGTTGCGCGAGCTCGGGGGCAACAGGGAGATCTAGAAGATTCGGCCGGCCACCTGTTCAAACGCCACCTGTTCAAACAGAGCCTGCTGGAAGCGGAGGCCGAAATGGGCCATTGCAACGTCCTGGTGATCGGCAAAAGCGGGGTGGGCAAGAGCACTTTGGTCAACGCGGTGTTTAAAGATGAGCTGGCCCGCACCGGCGTCGGCAGCCCCGTCACCCGCCACATTCGCCAATATTCCAAGCAAGGTTGCCCGATCACCATCTACGATACGCCTGGCATGGAGTTGGCCGGCGAGCAGAATACTCAGATCCGCCTCGAGGTGGCCCAACTAATCGACGAGCTGCGCCTCAAGGATCCTGAACATCACATTCACATTGTTTGGTATTGCATCCACCACGAGCTGAAGCGGCTGGAGGAAACCGAGCGCAGGTGGCTGAGGGAACTGGAACTCAAAGATGTGCCGGTCATCTTGGTTTTAACTCAATGCCTGGAATACCCCAATCCGGAAGAGAGCGAGTTTTTCCAGTATTTGCAGCGCCAAAATCTCCCTGTTCGCTACATTGTTCCTCTTTTGGCTAAGGACAAGGTCATTAACCGGCAACTCACCATCCCCGCCCACGGGCTGGAGCATCTGATCGGCTGCACCTTGGAGCTGCTGCCGGAAGTGGCTCGCCTTGCCTTTATCCGCCAGCAATTGCTGCGGGTAGATCTCAAAGCCGATGCTGCTTTTAAGTATGTATCGGGCTATGTGGCCAGCGCGGCCTTTATTGGGGCAACCCCCCTTCCTTTTGCCGATGCCCCTCTGTTGGTGGCTGCTCAGATTGGCATGATTGCCAATATCAGCTTTATCTTCGGCTACAAAGCTTCCCCTTCTTTTTATTACTCTTTGATGGCGGCTTTGGCAGGCGTTGGGGGCGCAGTGGTGACCGGGCGGGCCATTGTCTCGAACCTGCTGAAGCTGATCCCCGGCGTGGGATCCCTGGCAGGCGGCATCATCCAATCCACCACAGCCGCTACCCTGACCCTTTCCCTTGGCCTGGCCTATATTGAGCTGATGAAGGCCATCGCCCGCGCCGAAATCCAAAGAATCCAGCTTTCCCAGAAAGAGATGCAGGAGATCTTTGTGCGCGAGTACCAAGAATATGCCGGACGCAGAACCCAGAAAAATGAGGTGGGAATAAGAGCATAAGAGCTTTTCATCCCGGCTTTTGAGTGGGCAGCGAGCCCGAGCTGCAAACAGGATAGGATCCTGGAGAAGGCGAATGTCCTGAGGTCTCGAACCCAAAGGCGCCTTGGACTAGGTACAGTGGCCGGCCTTTCACCTCTTCAAAAACGCGGCCCAGATACTCTCCAATTACGCCCAGGCTGATCAACTGGATCCCGCCCAAAAACAAGGTCATCACCGCCAAAGAGGCGTAGCCGGGCACATCAGAGCCAAACAGCAAAGTGCGGATGATCAGAAAAAGGCCGTACAGCAAAGCCAGCACGGAAATCCCCAAGCCCAGATAGCTCCACACCCGCAACGGCCAAGAGCTAAAAGAGGTAATGCCTTCTATGGCCAGGTTCCACAACCGCCAGTAGTTCCACTGGCTTTTGCCGCGAAAACGGGGGGCGCGGTCGTAAAAAATGGCCACCTGACGATAGCCCACCCAGGCAAAGATCCCTTTCATAAAGCGGGTGCGCTCCCGCAGTTGCCTGATGGCGTCCACCACCTGCCGATCCAATAGCCGAAAGTCCCCGGTATTGCGCGGGATCCGCACCTGGCTGAGCTGGTCGATGACCCAATAAAACCCGTTGGCCGTCAAGCGCTTGAGCCAGCTCTCTCCCCGGCGGCTGCGGCGCACCGCATACACCACCTGATACCCCTGCCGCCACTGCTGCAGCATCTCCGGGATCAACTCCGGGGGATCCTGCAGGTCGGCGTCGATGGGCACAACGGCTCTGCCCGCAGCGTAGTCCAAGCCGGCGGTGAGGGCAATTTCCTTGCCAAAACCGCGGGAGAGGTTCACCACCTTGATGCGGGGATCCTGACGATGGAAAGCGATCAGCTTTTCCAGCGTGTCGTCCTCGCTGCCGTCGTTGACACAGATGATCTCGTAGGGGATCCCCAACGGATCCAAGGTTAGGCGCAGGCGCTCGAACAAATGTTCCAGGTTGTCCGCCTCATTTTTGCAGGGGATGACAACCGAGAGCTCAGGGGCAGCAGGCTCAGAGGACATAGGAGAGCAGGGATCCCGTACCTGGCGATTATTCTGCCATCACGGGGTGCTATGGGTTTGCCGACATCTCCGCCACAATCGAGCGCAGCTCATCCTCTGAGATGCGGTAGACCTCGTTGCAGAACTGGCAAACCGCCTCTGCTCCCTTATCGGTGCGGATCATGTCGATGAGCTCGTCCCGCCCCAACATGCGCAGCGCCCCCTTCACCCGGTCGGAATTGCACTGGCAATAGAAGCGGATGGTGCGCACCTCCGGCGCGATCTTGAGATCCAAGTCGCCCAGGCAAATTTGCAACAGCTCCCGCAAACCGCCGCCGTAGGCCAGCATTGGGCTGAATTCCTCTACTTTGGCCAAACGGGCCTCCATCTCCGGGATCAGACTGGCTGGCGCTCCCGGCATGAGCTGCATCAGCACTCCACCGGCGGCGCGCACCCGCTGGGAATCGAGGTTCACCCCCAAAAGAACTGCCGAAGGGATCTGCTCCGAGGAGGAGAGGTAGTAGCTGATATCATCTCCCACCTCTCCCGAAACCAGTTCCACAGCACTGGTGTAAGGCTGGCCGTAGCCCAAGTCCCGCAGCACATGGAGGTAGCCGTAACGCCCAACGGCCTGACCCACATCCAACTTGCTCTCAGGGGTGAGAGGAAGTTCAATGGCAGGGTTGCTCACATAGCCGCGTACCGTGCCGTCCATGCCGGCATCTACGTAGATGCCGCCCAAGGGGCCATTTCCCTTCAGTTGCAGGTTGATCCGCGCCTGGCGTCGCTTCAGGTTGGCCGCCAGCAACAGGGCTGCACTCATAGCCCGCCCCAGCGCCACTGTCGCCACATAGGAGAGCTTGTGCCGCTCCCGCGCTTCCTGGACTGCCTGGGTGGACACCAAGCCCACCACCCGAATCTTGCCCTCCGCCGCCGTAGCCCGGATCAGGTGATCCGGAAGAGATGAAGGCGGTGTACTCTCAGAAATATCCTTGGTTCGCTTCAATCGTTCTGACCCAGAGGCATCCGTCATCACAACCTCAACTCCTGCCTCGAAAGCAAGCCTGCAGGGATCCCCTGGCGACTTACTTCTTTCCCCGTAGGCTCGCTGCCACTTCGCTATAAGTCGGAGCCAGCCTCTACTATACCATCATAGGCGGCTTATCCCCCTGCCCACTAGCCAGCAGCTTGCTCCGCTAGTTTTTCGGCTCAAAGCCAATCACCTTGCCCATGCTGCCGCTCTGCCCTCCGGTTGGCAAAGCGGTTCTTCATCCCAAGTAAGATAGGGAGCGTTTGCAATTCTTCTGCAATTTTTCCCTCTCCTACCAGAGTGTGCCATCCTGAGGATCTAGGCTGATCCAACGCGACCCCCAGCCTGTTGGCCTTACTCTCTGGGTGACTGCTTCATGTTGGATAACCTCACTGCCTACGTCTCGGAACATGCGGCCAAGCGTCGCTGGCGGGAACGCGCCTACAGCCGCTTTTTGCAGGATTGGCGGCGACAAGTGGTGCTGCTGCGCCGCCAACGGGCCGGTGAATTCGGCCAGCCGCTGGGGGATCCCTCCTGTATTTTCAGCGCCCAGTCGACCTGGTTGCGCTGTGCCGTCAACCCGCGAGGGCCCTGCCAGGGCTGCCCCCACTATTCCCCGCTTGCCTCTCCGCTGCCGGATCCTCACCCTGATGTGCTCGGTTAGTTCGCCGGATCTAAATCTGTTCAGACTCCCACTCATGCCAAAGGAAAACCGGCGGCGAAAGAAGGGATCCCATCCCCAGTCAACCTTCGACACTCCCCCTGCCGACCGGCTGGTTAAACGCCAAGGCAACGGCATAGCTGTTTCCCCGGAGCGCTGGGGACTCTGCGCAGTTCCCCAGCTCATCAGCCCAGAGCTCTGCCCGCACCAAAGTACGGGGCTACCAAGCTATCCCTCTGTGTCAAAATGAAAGAACGGTAACTCCATCGGCAAAGGTGAGATTCATGGCCCTTCACCTCTCGGCAGAGCACCTCCGCGCCATCCGCCAGCATGGCGAGCAAGCCTTTCCCTACGAGGGCTGCGGCATTTTGATCGGCGAGCTCAAGGGAGCGGACAAAATCGTCCATGAACTCTGGGCGGTGGCCAACACCTGGGATCAAGCCGAAAACCCCTTGGCAGACGGCGAATCCAGCCGCCGCCGCTTCTTGATCGACCCGGCGGATTTCAAGCGGGCCAACGACCATGCCGTGCGCAAAGGCCTGGGGATCCTGGGCACCTACCATTCCCACCCCAACCACGCGGCTGTTCCCTCCGAGTTCGATCGCCAGCACGCTTTTCCCTGGGGCTTTTCCTGTGTGATCGTCAGCGTGCGCGAGGGCAAAGCAGAGGAGGTGGCCAGTTGGGTTTTGGATGAGCAGGAGCAGCCCCAACGGGAGCCGATGCAGATTTGGGAAGACAAATCTCTGCCCTCGCTTGTGGCTCGGGCTGGCTAGAGAAGCTGACTGCTGTTTTCCCGCCAACCTTCCTTCCAAAAATGAGGCTTATGGCTGAGAAGCTTTGGGATCCCTGGTGGGCAATGACTGGGGTGAGGGTTGTCGGAAAAAGCGGTACTCTGAACTTGATGAGGTGACACTTGGAATAGTTCAGCTCAGAACCTCAAGGTGTAGATCAACCAGATCGCTAGAACCCTTCCCCGAACTCCCATGGCAACCAAAGTCTTGATTCCCTCCCCCTTGCGTCCCTACACCGACAACCTGGAAGCTGTCGAGATCGAGGGCAGCAATGTCGGCGAAGTGATGAGCAACCTGATCGCCCGCTATGGCGAGCTAAAGCGCCACCTCTACACAGAAGACGGCAAGTTGCGCAATTTCGTCAACGTTTACCTCAATGACGAGGACGTGCGCACGTTGGCCCAAGGCGACAACACGCCGGTGGGAGAACAAGCCGTCATCAGCATCGTTCCTGCTATTGCCGGAGGGCGTTGACCATGTTGAACCTGGACACCAGCCAAGTCAGCCTCTCCCGCGAGGAGATGGAGCGCTTTTCTCGCCACCTTATCCTGCCAGAGGTGGGCCTGGAAGGGCAGAAGCGGCTGAAAGCGGGCAAGGTGCTGTGCATTGGCACCGGCGGGCTGGGCTCGCCCCTGTTGCTGTATTTGGCGGCAGCCGGTGTGGGGCGGATCGGCATCGTCGATTTCGATGTGGTGGATGTGTCGAACCTGCAGCGGCAGGTGATCCACGGCACCTCCTGGGTGGGCAAGCCCAAGGTGGAATCGGCCAAAAACCGCATCCTGGAGATCAACCCCTGTTGCCAGGTGGACGTTTACAACACCGCTCTGAAGGCCCACAATGCCCTGGAGCTGTTTGCCAACTACGACGTGATCGTGGATGGCACCGACAACTTCCCCACCCGCTACCTGGTCAACGATGCCTGTGTGCTGACGGGCAAGCCCAATGTCTACGGCTCGATCTTCCGCTTCGAGGGGCAGGCGACGGTTTTCAACTACGAGGATGGGCCCAACTACCGCGATCTCTACCCCGAGCCACCGCCACCGGGGCTGGTTCCCTCCTGTGCCGAGGGGGGCGTGCTGGGGATCCTGCCCGGCATCATCGGCCTGATCCAGGCCACCGAGACGGTGAAAATCCTGCTGGGCATCGGCACGACCCTGAGCGGGCGGCTGCTGCTTTACGATGCTCTAAAAATGAGCTTCCGCGAGCTGAAGCTGCGCAAAAACCCCGCCACTCCCCCCATCACCCAGCTCATCGACTACGAGCAGTTCTGTGGGATCCCGCAAGCCACAGAACAAGCCAGCCAAGCGGAGATCCCCGAGATCAGCGTGGCTGAGCTGAAGGCGCGGATGGATGCTGGCCAAGACTTTGTGTTGGTCGATGTGCGCAACCCCAACGAGTGGGAGATCGGCCGGATCCCCGGCGCTCACCTGATCCCGTTGCCGCAAATCGAAAACGGCGATGGGGTGGAGCAGGTGCGAAAACTCCTCAACGGCTCGGAGCTAATCGTCCACTGCAAGAGCGGGGTGCGCTCGGCCAAGGCCTTGAAGATTCTGCAAGCAGCCGGGATCCAAGGGAAAAACCTGCGCGGGGGGATCCTGGCCTGGGCTGAGGCTTACGATCCCTCCATTCCCAAGTACTAGTTCAAAGCCCTGGCTGTCCCTTGCCCTGCAGTTGAAGGCACAAGCGGCCTGCCGCTGCGCGGAAGCCAGCCCAGTAGCAGTGCGGTCAAGGGCGGCTGTCTGTTTCGGCTTCTCTCCTGCCCTTTGTCCTGCTCTAGCATAGATCTTCGAGGGTTCCTCTCCCTTTTTCGCCTCCCCTTTTCCATGAGTGCCACTTTGCCGGCAGAGACAGAAACCATCTTTCACTCCATCCCCGAAGCCCTGGAGGACCTCAAGTGTGGTCGCATGGTCATCGTGGTCGATGACGAAAACCGGGAAAATGAAGGGGATCTGATCTGTGCTGCCCAGTTTGCCACGCCAGAGGTGATCAACTTCATGGCCACCTATGGGCGGGGCCTTATCTGTCTGGCCATGCAGGGATCCCGCCTCGACGAGCTGAAGATCCCGCTGATGGTGGGGCAAAACACCGACAGCAACCAGACAGCTTTTACCGTCAGCATTGATGCCGGGCCAGAGTTAGGGGTTTCTACAGGCATTTCCGCTGCCGACCGCGCTCGCACCATCCAGGCGGCCATCCATCCCCATACCCGACCGGAAGATCTGCGCCGCCCTGGGCATGTCTTTCCGCTGCGGGCGCGGGAGGGCGGGGTGCTCAAACGGGCCGGCCACACGGAAGCGGCGGTGGATCTGGCCATGTTGGCCGGGCTGTACCCGGCAGGGGTGATCTGCGAGATCCAAAACCCGGATGGCTCGATGGCCCGCCTGCCCCAGTTGATCGAATTTGCCCGTCAGCGCAATTTGAAAATTATCACCATCGCCCATCTGATCGAGTACCGCCTGCGCACCGAACGGCTGGTGCACCGGGGGGCTATCGCCACTTTGCCGACGGAGTTTGGCCAGTTTCAGGTCTACGGCTACCGCGACACCCTTAACCAGGTAGAACACCTGGCGCTGGTGAAGGGGGATCCGACCCAATTTGCCGCCAAGCCCGTCCTGGTGCGGGTGCATGTGGAATGCCCCCTGGGGGATGCGCTGGGATCCCTGCGCTGCGACTGTCGCCGCCAATTGACCGCCGCCCTGAAGATGATCGACCACCAGGGCCAGGGGGTGCTGGTGTACCTGCGCCGGCAAGAGCTCAGCCTTATCGAGCAAATCAAGTCCTATGCTCGCCAAGATCTGGGGCTAGCTGAAACTGCGCCGCCAGCAGCGATGGATCTGCGGGATTACGGCATTGGCGCCCAGATCCTACGCGATGTGGGGGTGCGGAAGATGCGCCTGATCAGCAATACCTCTCGCCACATCAGCGGCCTGAAGGGATTTGGCCTGGAAGTGGCCGAGCGGGTGCCCCTACTGCTGGAAGAGGAGGACGTGAATTTGCACTTGAAGCCCTCCTGCCCCCTCAGCGGGAAATCCGAGCCGCAACTCTACTCCGGCTTAGGCCTGTAGAGCGTTGTAAGGCCGAGCGCCCCGGTAGAAGAGGGATCGCGCTGAAGGCAGCTCGGCATCGACCCTAGAGACCTCAGCAGCTCGCTCCCAGAAGCGCCAGAAGACTCGCCTGCGGGGGGAGGGAGACGGTGCCGCTGGCTGAGAAGAACCCCCCTGCAACAGTTGCTTCGGCAAAACCGGCACTTCCGATCCCACCCGCGACCACACCTCAAACCTAGGAGGGCGCACCACCACAATGCTGATCAAGGAGCCGCGATCCATCTCGCGGCGGCAACTGGCGATAGCGTCCTGCAGCCGAGCAAAGCTGCGGTTAAAAGCGTAGAAATAATCCTGAAAGCGGATGGCCTCCCAAAACCCTTCCTTTGTCACCGCCACATGGTCGTGGTCGGCGGAGGCGTAGTCGAGGATCACCATACGTGTAAAGACTGATTAGTGATGAATCAAATCAGGATGGTTTTTTACCGTATTTCCACTTAAGCACGACATTGCACAGCCCGTCATCCGCGAAATGGCTTGCTTGCAACAAAAGGAGTTTTCTCGCCCTTGCTGCTCATGGGATCCCGCCCAATTCCTGTTGCAGCTTGGCCATGGCTGCTTCTCCGATGTGAGGGGAAGCACAGACCAGGTTGGGCGTGCGGATCAGGTCGGATCGGGCTTGGCGCACCAGAGCGCGCAGGGTAGAGTAGCTGGCCTCGTCGCAGATGAGGGTGTGGGCGCGGCGAATCAGGGATCCCACCCGTTCCGTATCGGAAATCACCGCTGTCAGCACCAGCAGGTCTGCTCGCAAGCTTTGGACGATCACCTCGGCAACTTCTAGTAGGGCAGTGCTGATGCTCACCAGCCCCAGACAAGCGTGGGAAGGCAATTGGCGGATCAGGGCAATTTCGCGGGCGTAATCCGACACCTCCACCGGGAGCACACGGGCCCCCCGCGGCTGGGCAATGGCCTCGACAGCGCTGAGAAAATAGTGCAGCGTCACCACAGTGCCGGAATGGATCTGATCCAGCACGGCGGCCAGGTCTTCCAACAGCACCAACTGGACCCGGATGCCCAAAGTCTGTTGGATTTGTTGAGCCATGAGTTGTCCTGTGCCCAAGTCTCGGCGGGGCACGCACACCAGCACCTGAGCACTGCAGCGCAGCCGCCAGTCGATCTCGGCCAGCAGCAGATCCCGCACCTGCTCCAGAGAAAAGCCTTGCTGCTGAAGCTGATCGATGCCCTGACGCACCTGCTCCAGCGCCTGTTTGGATCGATCCAGGTTCTTGCTGAGACCGCGAGAACGGTTAACCGCCTGGCGAGCAGTGCCGCTCACGTAAATGCCGGAGGCGGCGCGAGTTTCCACCAGGCCCATGGCCTCCAGTTGGCGGTAAACCTTGTGGATGGTGTTGCGATGCAGGCCCGTCTGCATGGCCAACTGACGGGTGCTGGGCAGGCGACAGCCGGGAGGAAATTGCCCGCAGGCAATGCCAAAACAGAGCAAGTTGAAGAGCTGGACTGAGCCAGGGATCCCGCTCTCCGGCTGAATAGAAATGCGCATCATGGCCTGCTTTTCTCCGTGACGTACTCCCGCACCCATGCTGACGCATAGAGTGCAGGCTTCCCAGTGACTCCTGCCCGATAGCAGGACATTTCCTGAGCTTGAAGAACGGGACGCCCCACCGCTCTGGATTTGATGACCCTCGCCGAGTTGTGATCCCTGCCAATCCTCAACCCACAGTGCGGACAATCGTGCCACCGCTCATGCAGCTTTTTGGGCACATCTCGACCACACCCCGAGCGCTCTTGACTCGTGCCATTTGGATCCCCTGCAATCGTCAACAGCCCAGCTCTTTCAGCCTTGGCTGCCAAGATTTGCAGGAACTCACCCCAACCGGCGTCATGGATAGATTTGGCCAACCTTGTCCTTGCCAGACCTTTGATGTTCAGCGCCTCATGGGCTATATGTCTTGCAAAAGCTGATGAGCAACTTTGTGGTGAAAATCCCGGCGCTGGTTGGCTACTTTCTGATGCGCCTTGCTCAACCTCTTGACCGCTTTCTGGTAGCGGTTTGACCCCTTCTGCTTGCGCGATACAGACCGTTGCAGCCGCTTGAGGGGCTTTTGCGCTTTGCGGTAATACTGAGGAACCTCGATAACCTCACCCTCATCGGTGACCAAGAAAGAGCTTAGCCCCAGGTCTATCCCCATCGTGTTTTCCCACGTTGGCGGGTCAGGGCTCCATTCCGGGACAGACGGATCCTGCAGGCTCAAGGTGAAGTACCACCCATCCACCTTGCGGGTGATGGTGGCCGTTTTAATCACGAAGCCGTCCGGCAAAGGACGGTGTTGGATGAGCTTGACCGGCCCAATCTTGGGCAGATGGATAAACTTTCCCCGGATACAGTCCTGCTTCATCTGAGGGAAAGCGATTTTGCTCCCACCCGTTGAACCGTTCTGCCAAGCGATAGTTGTACTGCTTACGCAGCAGCTCCAGCCACTCACCCATCAGGGCGACTTGGCTAGCAGTAGGGCGCAAGCGGTACTGGTAAGCGGTTCTCATGATGAATGCATTGTACCTGTTGAACGCTCCCGCCTCTCATCCCGACTCTGACCGGCCCGCCCCATATATCCCCTCGCCCCCCTATATCCCCCCGTATACGGGGGGACTGGGGGGCTGGGGGGCTGGGATATAGGGGGGTACAGAGCGGGGCTTCCAGGACTACGTCCCGCTAGCGCGAACGGCGGATTAGCTAAAGACAGGGATCGTCTGCCAGAAGAATTGCGCCAACACTTCACAAGGATAGGCACTCGAGAACGGCTCGGGCGCATCTTGTCCAAGCGACGCTGCGGGGGCAGGGATCCCCTCTGTTGCTGCGCCCACCCCCAACCCAATGGCCGACGATCCGGCCTCCGAAGGACAGGGGATCCCGCCCTGGTCTTGTTACAGAAATTTAGAATCGTTACAATAGTTAGCATCTTTGCATTGCAGGTTGCATCTCATGGCACTCACTCAGCAGTTTCCCGTGCTGCTCGTCTCGGTTTTGCGTCACGACAGCGTTCCTCCGCGGTGGTCCCAGTTGGGGTGGACCGTCTTGCGGGTGGTGGCGGGGCTATTCATGATTCACAACGGCCTCGACAAGCTGGCCGATATCGAAGGGTTTGCGGCGGCCTATGTGGAAGTGATCGGCTTGCCGTTCCCCATCTTTTTCTCCTATGTAGCCGCCTACACTGAACTGATCGCAGCTCCCCTGGTGGCCCTGGGCCTGTTCACGCGGCCCGCCGCATTGAGCCTGGTGGCCACGATGGCGGTGGCCATGTTTCACCACATCAAGGTGGCCGGCTTCAGCATTCCTTACCTGGAGCTATCGGCCATCTACGCGGCCATCTTCTTGGCCTTTGCCGTCAATGGCGGCGGTTGGTTCTCTCTGGATCAGCTCTTGGTGAACGGCATTGAGGCGGGGCTGAACCGCTCCAGCCGACAAAAGTTGGAGAGCTTGCAGTCTTCGCTGCAGGCCACCGAGCAGGTGATCGCCCTGGGCGAGCAAGAGGCCGAAGCTGCCCAAACCCCTCGCTCCTAAGCCAACTTCCCAGAGGGAGAGGGGACCGGGGGTGAGGGCTAAAGGCGGCTGGCGGCCCGCTCCATCAGGCGTTGGTGGGTGGAGCGTACCGGCTCTCCCGGCTTGGGCTGTCGCTGTACGTAGGTGCCATCGGGACGCAATTCCCAAGCTTGCCGGTTATCCGTCAGACAGATCTCCAAGATCGCCTTCAGCTCTTGCTGCAACAGGGGATCCTCTACAGGGGTTACCACCTCGACGCGGCGATCCAGGTTGCGGGTCATGTAGTCGGCGCTGCCGATGAAGTACTCTTCCTGGCCGCCGTTGTAGAAGTAGAAGATGCGGGAGTGCTCCAAGAAGCGCCCGATGATGCTGATGACACGGATGCGCTCGCTCAGGCCCGGGATCCCTGGCTTCAGGCAGCACATGCCACGCACAATGAGGTCGATCTCCACCCCTGCCTGGCTGGCCTCGTAGAGCACTTGGATCATGCGCGGGTCGGTGAGGGAGTTGACCTTGACGATGATGCGTCCCCGCTGGCCGGCTTGGGCATGGCGCATCTCTCTCCGGATCAAGGCTTCCATCCCCTGGCGCAGGGTGCGAGGGGCCACCAGCAGCTTGCGGAAGTGCCGTTGCCGCGAATAGCCCGTCAGCAGGTTAAACAATTCTGTTACATCGTTACAGAGAGTCTCATCGCAGGTAAACAGGCCCAAGTCAGTGTAGATGCGGGCGGTCTTGGGGTTGTAGTTGCCGGTGCCGATGTGGACATAGCGGCGCAGGGATCCCCCCTCTTCCCGCACCACCAGCGCCAGTTTGCAGTGGATCTTCAGCCCCGGCAGGCCGTAGGCCACGTGCACCCCAGCTTTTTCCAGCTTCTTGGCCCAGAGGATGTTGTTTTCTTCGTCGAAACGGGCTTTGAGTTCCACCAGGGCGGCCACTTGCTTGCCGTTCTCGGCAGCCTGGATGAGGGATCCCACCACCGAGGAGTCGCCGGAGGTGCGGTAGAGGGTTTGCTTGATGGTGAGCACCTGGGGATCGTTGGCCGCCTCCTCCAAAAACCGTTCCACACTGGCAGCAAAGGAATCGTAGGGGTGGTGCACCAGCAGATCCCCTTCCCGGATGACGGAGAAGATATCCACCGGCTCATCGCTGACCGAGGCAGTACGCAAGCGGGGAGGGGTGACGGGCCCCCAAGGGGGATCTTTTAAATCAGGGCGGTTGAGGTTGAGAAACGCCATCAGCCCCCCCATGTTGAGGAGCCCATCCACCTCGTAAACGGAGTCGGCATCCAGATGCAGCTCTTCGCACAGCCGTTGGCGAATGGCAGAGGGCATCGACTTGGCGATCTCCATGCGCACCACCGAGCCAAAGCGCCGTTTGCGCAGCTCTTCTTGAATGGCTGCCAGCAGATCGTCGGCCTCGTCCTCTTGGATCTCCAGATCGGCGTCGCGAGTGATGCGGAAGGGGTAGTACTCCAGCACTTCCATGCCCACGAACAGGGCCTCCAGGTGATGGGCGATCACCTGATCCAGCGGCACGAAGCTCACCCCGTCCCGCAGCGGCACAAAGCGGGGCAGGGTGTTGGGCACCTTGACGCGGGCAAAGTGTTCCTTGCCGGTCTCCGGATCCCGCACCACCACCGCCAAGCTGAGGCTGAGGTTGGAGATATAGGGAAAAGGATGGCCCGGATCCACCGCCAAGGGGGTGAGCACGGGAAACAGGCGGCGGTCGAAATACTCCCGCAGCTCCTGCCGCTCCGGTTCGGCCAGCTCGGAAAAATCGCGGATGTGAATGCCCTGTTCCGCCAGCTTAGGCACCAGTTCCTGCCGAAAACACTCGTGTAACTTTTGAATCAGGGGGCGCAGGCGATTGGAGATCTGCCGCAACTGCTGCTGCGGTGTGAGGCCATCTGGAGTCAGCACCAACACACCCGTCTCCAACTGACGGCGAATCACCGCCACTCGCACCATGAAGAATTCGTCCAGGTTGCTCTCGAAGATGGCCAGAAACTTCAGCCGCTCCAACAGGGGAGTGCGCTCGTCCAGAGCCTCGTGCAACACTCGGGCGTTGAACTCGATCCAGCTCAGCTCGCGGTTGAAATACTGCTCCGGCACGGCATAGCCCTCCTGGATGGGCGCAGTCGGGATCCCGGGCTGTCCGGCATCGGGATGGCAGCCTGTCGCGTCGGGGTTGTGGGGCGACAAGGGAGAGTCCGTTTCCTGGGGGCGCGGAGTCATGGTGGCAGAGGTCTGGGTTGTCTCAAACACGTCAACAACGGCTGCAGCCGACCCCATCCTATCCTGCTGGGTTCTGCTTAGACGAAACGGAAGTAGCCACAACAGGCTTGGGCGGACGTTCTGGCAACAGCCCTTGGGAGCGCGTGAGAAGAATCACCTGCAGCAAGATCCCGATCAACAAAATGCGCAAGGGGCCGGCCCGGGTGGCCCATTGGGGCGGCAGACGGTTGGTCAACCATTCGCTGCCCGACCACACGCCCCAAATCACCAGCGCCCCCAGCAGGGCGCCGCGGTTGTTGCCGCTGCCCCCGGCAATCAACATCACCCAGACGATGAAGGTGGCAAACTCCGGCTGGAAGGCTTCCGGGCTGATGAAGTTGACAAAATGGGCATAGAGCGCCCCCGCCAGCCCCATGAGCATGGATCCCAGGACAAATGCCTGCAAACGAAACTGGAGCACATCTTTGCCAGCGGCTAGGGCTGCCGGCTCGTCCTCGCGGATAGCCCGCAGCACCCGTCCCCAAGGAGAGCGATAGGCCCGCTCGCTCAGCCAGTAAACCACCGCCAAGACCAGCAGCACCAAGCCCAAGTACAGCAGCGTATCCTGTCCTGGGATCCAGCCGCGAAAGGGCCGCGGAATGCGGGTGATGCCACGCACGCCGTTGGTCAGCCAGCCCTCGTTTTTCAGGATTTGGCTGATGATCTCGGCAATGCCGATGGTGGCGATGGCCAAGTAGTCGGAGCGCAGCTTGAGGGTGATCAAGCCGATCAAGAAGGCGATCGCCCCGGCGGCGACCACCGCCATGGCAAAGCCCACCCAGAACGGCAGATCGAACCCGCCCAGGTGCTCAGGGGTGGGCGGCGTCGTGGCAATGGCGCTGGCGTAGGCCCCCACAGCAAAAAAGGCCCCCACCCCAATGTTGAACATGCCGGCGTAGCCCCACTGGATATTGAGGCCCAGCACCAGCACGCCGTAGATCCCCACCAAAACCAAAAAGAAAATGGCGTAGCTCAACATCAGGCCCGTCCTCCCAACAGCCCTGTGGGCCGCAAGATCAGCAACAGCACCAGAATGGCAAAGGCCACCCCCGTCTTGTAGGCTGGGCTGAGCACCAAAGTAGAAAACTCCTCCGCCAGGCCAATCACCAGCCCCCCGGCGATGGCCCCGTAAGGGCGACCAATGCCGCCGAGGATGGCTGCAGCGAAAACGGGCAACAGCAGCCGCCAGCCCATGGTGGGGTGCAGCCGCGTATCCAGGCCCAGGAAGATGCCCGCCACACAGGCCAAGGCGGCGCCAATGGCCCAAGTCCAGAGAATGATCCGCTCCGTATCGATGCCGGTCACCTTGGCCAAGTCAAAATTGTCGGCCATGGCCCGCATGGCTTTCCCCACCCGCGTGTGCTGCAAAAACAGGTGCAGCGCCACCACCAACAGCGCCGTTCCCACCAGAATCGCTACCCAATCCGGCTTGACGCGCAGCCCCCAAAACTGCCAGGGCAACTGGATGCCGCTGCGGTACACCTGGTTGTTGGGCCCCCAGAGAATCTGCACCAAGCTGCGCAAGATCAGGGCCGTGCCAAAAGAAGAGATCAGCAAAATCACCGGCGCTTCCCGGCGCAGGCGGCGATAGACCAGTTGGTCGATCCCCACCGCACACAGTGCTGTCGCCAAGGCCGCCGGGATCCAGCTCACCTCTAGCGGCCAACCCCAGCCGACAAACGTCAGGGCAAAGTAGGCCCCCAAGGTCATCAGATCCCCGTGGGCAAAGTTGGCAAAGCGCAAAATGCCAAACGTGAGAGACACCCCAATCGCCCCTAAAGCATAGATGCTGCCCAGGACGAGGCCGTAGATGAACAGTTGCAACAGTTGGGTCACACCTGCCCCCGCAATACCCTGCCCTGATGATGCCACAGCGGGATCCCATCCGGCCCAGCGGCAGGGTAAAGCTAGGGTAGGAGAAAGCGCGCAAGAGAGAGAGCCATGCAGCCCAGTTCTTCTCGGATCCTAGGTTGGCTAGTGGTTTTGGCCCTGCTGAGCGCTGCCTGTGGTGGGCCGGAGCCACCCCCGGCCAGGGATTCCGAGGCTCCTTCCGCACCCATCTCCACCCCCCAGTTGATCTACGAAGACATCACCCTCACCCAGGCCAAACCCGATGGTGGCCTGCTCTGGCGCCTCCAGGCTCGCCTGGCCGAATACGAGTCCCCCCCAGAAAATGGCACCACTCCCGTGCAGTTGGGATCCGCCCATTTGCAGTCTATCGAGGGAGAGTTTTTCGACGCAGAGGATCGCGCCATTCGCGTCCGGGCCGAGCGGGGATCCGCCTACCCCGGCGAGCGGCGGCTGGAACTGACGGGCCAGGTGGAGGTGGAATCGGAGCGGGACAACCTGCGCCTGCAGGCAGAGCGGCTGCAGTGGTTGCCGGAACAGCGCCTCCTCGAAGCCGAGGGCCAGGTGCAGGTGGAGCTGTTGGACGGCCGGGGATCTCTGGAGGGGGATCGCTTGCGCATCGACTTTGGCCAAGCCCAGATGCAACTGGAGAATCGGGATCCGAGCCAACCGGTGCGGGCCAAGTATCGGGATCCGGAGCTGGAGCTGGCCGCCCGCCGTTTCTTGTGGGAATTTGGCGCCGGCGAGGTGCAGGCGCTGGGAGCAGTCGAGGTGGATGCCCCCCAGCAAAGGGTGCGCCTCAGCGGCGAGCAGTTGCGGGCTCCGCTGCCCCTAACCGAGCTGCGCCTGCTGGGCAACGTGAAAGCCAAAGCCGTTCGCGTTGGCGGGACGGAGTCCCTGCAAACCGGCCAAGAGTTGCAGGCCCAAGAGATCCGCTGGCGCATCGGCTCCACCCAACTGCAGGCCCTGGGCAATGTGCGCTACCGCCAGCCCGGACAAGCCCTGACCGTGAGCGGCGACAGCGGCATCCTAGACTGGCAGGCCAACACCGCCCGGATCCAGGGCAACAGCCAAACCCAGCTCACTTTGCCCTAGGAGCCGGCGACAAAGGGCCGACAGGAGCATGTCAAGATAGTTTAAGAACCGTGTTGGGTGGGTTGTGGTGAGGAGTTCAGCAATGGCAGAGGCCGCCTTGGGGGAACGCCCCAACATTCTGTTGATCGTGCTCGATACCCAACGGGCGGATCGCCTTTCCTGCTACTGGTCAGAGGAAGAGCGGGCCCGCCAGGTGCCCACCAGCCCCAACCTGGATCGGCTGGCGGCAGAATCCACCCTCTTCGAGCGGGCCATCGCCCCCGCCCAGTGGACGATCCCCTCCCACGCCTCCCTGTTTACGGGGGAATATCCCAGCACCCACCAGACTGTCCAGGCAGACCTGGAGCTGAGCCCCGCCCTGCCCACCCTGGCGGAGCTGTTGAAACTGGGCGGCTACACCACCGTGGGCTTTTGCAACAACCCCCTGGTCGGGATCCTGAAAAACGGACTGCGGCGCGGCTTTGACACCTTCTACAACTACGGCGGGGCCCTGCCCACCCGCCCCCCCGAAGGCAATCCCTTGCCCACCCCCCTCAACCGCTGGCTGGCCGCCTACACCCAGTTTTGGCGCCGCCTCTCCTACCCGGTGCAAAACGCCTTTGCCCGCTCTGATACTCTCTTCCAACTGGCGCTGCACCCCTGGTTTGCCTCCCTCTGGACCCGGCTGATGAACTTCAAGGGCAACACGGCTGCCTCCATTGCTGACCTCAACGGTTACTTGCAGCAGATGGCCCGCCGCCAGTTGGATGGGCAAGCGCCGCCCTTCTTTTGCTTTGTCAACCTGATGGAGCCCCACCTGCCCTACTGGCCGCCGGAGCCCTTTGTGCAGAAATATGCTCCCTACTTCAAGACCAACCGCGAGGCGCGCGACTTTTTGCGGGAGTATAACGCCCAGCCCTACCGCTGGATGGCGCCCCTGCCCCAGCCGCTTTCCCCGCTGCAGGCCCAGGTGCTCAGGGACATCTACGATGCCGAGGTGGCCTACCAGGATCACCTGCTGGGATCCGTCTTCGAGACCCTGCGCCACACCGGCCTAGAGCAGAACACCCTGGTGGCCATCGTCGCCGATCACGGCGAAGGCTTAGGGGAACACGACTTTGTCGGCCACGCCTTTGTGGTTTACGAAGAGCTGATCCGCGTCCCCCTGATCCTGCACTACCCCGGCTACTTTCCAGCAGGAAAGCGCGTGGCCACCCCCGTTTCCACCCGCCGCCTCTTCCATACTCTCTTGGAAGCAGCCGGCTTCCGCCCCAGCCTTTCTCTAGCCAACGGCGCCCCCCGCGTCAGCCTCCAGCTTCGCCGCGAGATCGCCCGCCTCAGCCTGAGCCGCACCCTGGCCGGCGAGGATCCGGAGCAGGGAGTGGTGCTCAGCGAAGCCTTCCCGCCCCAGATTCTCCTGCGCGCCATGGAAAACCGCAACGACAACCTGCTGCAGGCGCGCGCCTGTTACGACACCCGCCGCGCTCTCTACGAAGGGGTGACCAAGCTGATCCAAACCGGAGATCGCCCCAGCCTCTACAACCTGGAGCAGGATCCGGCGGAACTGCAGGACTTGCTGGCGGCCGGGATCCCTTCTGAGCCGGGATCCCTTTCCCCCCAGGCTTGGCTAGACCGCCTGCGGCAAGGGCTGAGGCAGTGGTTGGACTGGGCAGAATCGCGCCGGCCCAGCACCGCTCCTCGCCGAGTTGACATGGAAAGCAACACAGACTTGGTGCGGCGGATGCAAGAGCTGGGCTACCTGGAGTAGGAGCTATTCCAGCTCTCCCTCTTCCCCCCAATGATCCCGCAGGTAGCCGTTGAGATCATCATAGACATCGGTCTCCTCGGGATCCGGTGTTGGCCAGTCCTCGTTCTGCCCGCCGATGATGACGCGGCTGAGGTTAATGTACTCGAGGCTGAGGGTGCGCAGGGCGTTGATCAGCACATCCAGCGCCAAGGCATCGGCCGTGCCCAGGTCAAACCAGCAGCGGGCCCAGTTGCCCTTTTCTTCCAAGGATCCCATGTTGTGCATCAGGGAGGTCAAGGGAGCTGAGTCGCTGGGGTACTCCAAATAGCTCAGATCCACCTCCGCCTCTTGGGCCACCAGGCGCTCGGCGTTGAATCCCCCCAGCTTGCCCAGCACATACCAGGATTCCAGCACCTCCTTGAGGTACTCCAGCTCCGCTGGAACCGGCGGCTCCGCAAACTCAAACCAGATCCAGAGATTTCCCGGATCGCACTCGCGAAACTCCACTTGCATGGACGGTTCCTCGGCTAGGCCTAGCCATCGATCTTAATCTGGCCCAGCTTACTGGTTTCTCCCCAGAGGGCAAGGATCCTCCTGGCGTCAGCGCTTAGGGAACACCGTTCCGCTTGCGCGAGCAGCGACAGCACCTACCGTTGGGGCCTGCGGCCCGCTGACGCGAGGGGGTCTCCCCAGCCAGTTGCTCAAACGCTCCGCGCTGCTGATGCGACCAGCCGCGGCCCCTCTCCCAAGAGGAGCTAGCCCTCACCCCCAGCCCCTCTCCCAAGAGGAGAGGGGAGTTTGGGATCGAGGCGACAGGCGGTCTCATCGCTGTTGGAACGGCCATAGGGGGGAGTCTCCCCGCCCCAGACAAGGCCAAAGCATCCTATACTGTTGCGGCGGTAGAAATAAGCGGGAAGCTGCTGCCTATGTCTGAACTTCTCCCCTTGCCCTCGCTCCATAACCAGGTGGCGGTGGTCACCGGAGCCAGCCGGGGCATTGGCCGGGCCATTGCCCTTCACTTGGGGGCGATTGGCGCCAAGGTGGTCGTCAACTACGCTCGCTCCGCCGCCGAGGCCGAGTCGCTGCTGCAGGAGATCGCCGCCCTGGGGGGCGAAGGGATGGCTGTGGCCGCCGATGTCTCCCAGCCGCAGGCGGTGGAACAACTCTTCGAGCAGGTGATGGGGCGCTGGGGCCGGGTGGACGTGCTGGTGAACAATGCCGGCATGGCCCGCGACACCTTGCTGCTGCGCATGAAGCCGGAAGACTGGCAGGCGGTGCTGGATCTCAATCTCACCGGCGTCTTTCTGTGTCTGAAGGCGGCCGCCAAGATCATGGTCAAGCAGCGGCAGGGACGCATCATCAACATCACCTCGGTGGTGGGCCTGGTGGGCAATCCCGGCCAGGCCAACTACAGCGCCGCCAAAGCAGGGGTGGTGGGCCTCACCAAGACAGCAGCTCGCGAGCTGGCCAGCCGCAACATCACCGTCAACGCCGTGGCACCGGGGTTCATCACCACCCAAATGACCGAAAAACTGGATCCTGGCCCGATTTTGGCGCAGATCCCCCTGGGGCGACTGGGATCCCCGGCAGAAGTGGCGGGGCTGGTGCGTTTTTTGGCGGCAGATCCGGCGGCGGCCTACATCACGGGACAGGTTTTTGCCATCGATGGTGGCATGGTGATGAGCTAGGCACTCTACCACGCCAGGGCTAGGCCATCGGCACGGGGTTCGGAAGCCGCAATGAAGTGATCCCCATCCCGCAAGAGGATCTGTCCCCGGCCAAAAAGACCGCAATCCTCTTCTGCGTCCACCACCTGCACTGCATGGCCGCGGGCGGAGAGTTCGCGCACCACCTGGGGCGGCACCGTGCTCTCCAGCGCCACCTGCGGGATCCCCTGATCCCACAGCACTCGCCAGCGGGGCGCATCCAGAGCCGCCTGGGGGTTCAGGCCGTAATCCACCAAATTCACCACCACCTGCACATGGCCTTGGGGCTGCATTGCCCCCCCCATGACACCAAAAGGGCCGAGGGGGATCCCTTCTCTGGATAGAAAAGCGGGGATGATCGTGTGGTAGGGGCGCTTGCGGGGGCCCACCTGGTTGGGATGGCCGGGCTCCAGGGTGAAACCCGTGCCGCGGTTGTGGAGAGCAATGCCCGTGCCCGGAACCAGCAGACCACTGCCGAAGCCATCGAAATTCGACTGAATCAAAGACACCATCAACTCACCATCAGCTGCAGCCAGGTAAACCGTTCCCCCCTCCGGCAGCCCTGGCTGGGCCAGGGGGATCGCCTCCCTCCCGATCAACTGCCGCCGCCGCTGTGCATAAGCCTTATCCAGCATCTGGGCAGGACTGACCCGCACATACTCCGGATCCGCCACCTGTCGGCTCACATCGGCAAAGGCCAGCTTCATTGCCTCAATCTGCAGGTGATAGCGCTCGCCGGCATCGTAGGAGATCCGACCCAGCTCAAAACCCTCCAAAAGGTTGAGCGCCATCAAAGCGGCAATGCCCTGCCCGTTGGGGGGGATCTCCCAGACGGTGTAGCCGCGGTAATCTGTATGGATGGGTTCCACCCAATCGGCCTGGTGCTGGGCCAAGTCAGCGGGGGACAGGAAGCCGCCCGTGGCCTCCGAGAAAGCCAGCAACTTCTCCGCCAGCTCCCCTCGGTAAAAACTCTCCCCACCGCTACGGGCAATCTCTTCTAGGGTTTGAGCATGTAGGGGGCTGCTCCAGCGCTCTCCAGCCCGTGGGGCACGCCCTTGGGGAAAGAAAACGGCCTTGAAGGCCTCGTGGCGGGGATCTGGCAGGGGCAAATAGATGGACTCCGCCGCCTGCCACAGTTGGGCCACCCGGGGAGAGACCGGAAATCCCTCTTGCGCCAGACGAAGGGCAGGCACAAACAGACGCTCGAACGGCAGCTTTCCCCAGCGCCGGTGCAAGGTCTGCCAAGCGGAAACTGCCCCCGGCACCGTCACCGCTAACCAATCGTAGGGGGGAATCCGCCCATGGTCCCGGTACCGCTCCGGCGTCAGGGCGGCTGGGCTGCGACCGGAAGCATTCAACCCGTACAGCTGACCCTCCTCCCCCCCCTCCCACACCAGAGCAAAGGCATCGCCGCCAATGCCATTGGAGGTTGGCTCCACCACCGTCAAAGCCACCGCCATTGCCACGGCTGCATCCACAGCATTGCCGCCCGCCCAGAACATCTCCATGCCCGCCATTGCCGCCAAAGGTTGGCTGGTGGCCACGGATCCCTGTCTGCCCATCACCACCCGTCGCCGCGAAGCAAACGGATAGCGATCCAGGGCCTGCCGCAAAAAAGTGGGTGCTGGAGTGGGTGCTGGCATATCGCTACGCGACGCTCTCGCGAATGGGCTGGGCTCCCTACACAGGCAGGTTATCGCTACGCGACGCTCTCGCGAACAGGAGTGCGGCCAACTCCGCAAAGCTGTCCACCACCACATCTGCCCCGGCGTGGCGCAGTTCCTCGGCGGTGAAAGCCGTGGTGAGGCCCACCGCAAAACAGCCAGCCCCCTTAGCGGCGCGGATCCCATGGGTAGAATCTTCAATCACCCAACACAACGCCGGATCCAACCCCACAGCGGCAGCCGTTTTCAGGTAAGGCTCTGGGTCGGGCTTGGCCCGCTGAATGTCTTCGGCGGTAATCACCGCGTCAAACCAGCGGTGCAGGTCGAAGCGCTGGAAAATCTGCGCTTGATCCCGGCGGATGGCCGAAGTGGTGACGGCCAGGGCAGAAAAGCGCTGGCGGCTGGCCGCCAAAAACTCCAGCACCCCCGGCACCAGGGGTACCTCTGCCAGCAGCTCGCCAAAAGCCTTGGCCTTTTCCTCGATCAAGCGCTGCACCAGCAGGGGCTGTTCCGCAGGCGGGGTGTCTGTCTGGTGTTGGACGAGGTACTCGAACATATCGCGGTCGGTGCGCCCTTTGAACTGCAGGGAGATGGGGGCCAAATCCAGGGATAGGTGGCAGCGTTGCAGGGCAATGGCTCCGGCGCGGGCATGGATTGGTTCCGAATCCACAATCACCCCGTCCATATCGAAGAGCAAGCCGGCAGTCACGTCAGCCTTCCCCTGTTGTAGGCACAGCACTTTGGATTGCATAGACATTATCGCTACGCGACGCTTTCGCGAATGGGCAAGCACGGGACAGGGATCCTCTTAACAACCATACTGCCCCGTCTCCATCCCCCACCCGCAGAAGCGGCTGGTGATCTGCCAGATGGGATCCAACACATCCGTCAGGGCGTGGTCACTCTCCACCGCCACCAGTTGGGCCCAGGGGCGACGGGCCACATAGTCTCGGCTGGCTTGAATGGGGATGGTGTCGTCTTGGATCCCATGCACAATCAGGGTGGGCACAGGCCGGCGCAACGCCCCATCCGGGTAGCGTTGGGCATCGGTGACAAAACCGTACTCCAACGGCAGCGGACGGCCTTCTCCGTAGTGAAATACTAGCATTTGGCCGGTGCGTTGCCAGCTTTCCACCGCTTCCGTCCCCAGCCGCGGCAGCCAATGGCCCAGAAAGCCAAAGGCCGGTGCCAAGAGCACCAGACGCTGCACGCAGGGTTGCTGCTCGGCCACCCAGGCGGCCACCAGTCCCCCCAAGCTCGAACCAATAAGGGTAACGGGAGGATGGCCCATTTGCGCCAACTGCTCAGAAACCTGCCGGATCTGGCGGGTCAAGGTAAGCTGGGCAAAGTTGCCCTGGTTGAGATCGGGCACCTGCAGAGGGATCCCAAGCTGCTGCAGCCGCTGCCGGAAGAAAGTAGCCTTAGCCGATTGAGGCCCAGAGCCGAATCCGTGCAAGTAGATGACCGCCACGATGACAGGGATCCCTAGGGGCCTGTGGCTGCCGAGAGCCAGCCTGCCCCCAACACCACGCTGATGGAGAGGAAGAGGGTGGCCACCGTCCAGGTGATGCGGTTGAGGTTCTGCTCGGCACTTTTGGAGCTGGAGAACAATTGGGCCTGGCCGCCAATGCCCGCCAGCCCATCCCCTTTGGGGCTATGCAACAACACCAGTATCACCAGCAAAACGGCCGAGGCAGACCAAAGGAACTCGAAGAAGGCTTCCATCGCAGAGGATCCCACTAGGGCACGTTGCTGAAGCTATTATCGCCTGTATCTCCACCCTGGCACACCCTGCGCTCCCCTTCCAAAATCCATTAGATTGGAGTTTCAGCGTGGGATCTCTCACTGCCAACTTTTCCCTCTCTGGGGGACGTTATACAGCCGAGCCTGACCCCGTCTTGACACTTCCCCGACTAAGGGGGGGGATTCTTACGCAGTTCAAAAACGAACTTGTAAAGGCGTTGCCAAACCGCCTCTAGACAGTTCTTTCAGTCAAAGCCCCAAGGTTCTGCTTACTTGTCTGATCGCGTCAGCGGGACGGAGTCCTTGCAGGTTGGCCGAGAGGTTGGCATCTCGCAGACGCTTGCCACCGGTCGGGTTTTTCACCGTGATTAGAGGCTCGCCTGGGAACGGTACGCCTCGTCTACACTATTGGCAAGCAACTAAAGCTGCTTACGGGCTTTTCCGCTCCGCACTAAAGTACGGGGCTAGCAAGCTATCCTTCTGTATTGCTGGTGTCCTGTATGAGCTCTCTTCCGCCTCCTCTGAGCGGGGCCATCGCGTGGCTATTGCTACTCTTGCCGTTGTGGACGGTGGCCAGAGCAGTCGCGGACTTCTTGCATCAAGCTCAACAGATGCACCGCATCCCCTGCCACAAGTGCAGGTTTTACAGCGGCGATCCCCACCTCAAGTGCGCTGTCCATCCTCAGCAAGCTCTGACAGAGGCGGCAATCGGCTGCCCCGACTGGCTTCCAATTTCTGGAGATCCTCGCCAGGGGAGCGCAGTAACCAACAACTGAGCTGCCAGAAGGTGATACTTGCGAGTTTCCCAGGGGATCCCCTAAGTGGGGGGAAACAGTCTCTGATGAACATCGCCGACAAAGGCTTCCACCGCTTCTCGGATCACCTCTCGCAGGTTGGCGTAGGCTTTGGCGAAGGGCGGGATCCGCTCGCTGAGGCCGAGCAGGTCGTGGGTGACGAGAATTTGGCCGTCGCAGGCCGGGCCAGCCCCAATCCCCAGAGTCGGGATCCCGACTTGCTGGGTGATCTGGGCAGCCAATTCCGCCGGCATGTGTTCCAAAACCAGGGCAAAGGCTCCTGCTCGCTCTAGGCTCAGGGCTTCCTGGCGCAGCCGCTCCGCCTCCGAGGGGGTTTTCCCCTGCTGGCGATACCCCCCCAGTTGATGTTTGGCCTGTGGGGTGAGGCCGATGTGGCCCAAGACCGGGATCCCTCGCTGGACCAGAAAGGCCACTGTTTCCACCATGTCTGGGTAGCCCCCCTCCAGCTTCACCCCATTCACCCCTGCCTCCTTCATCAGACGTCCTGCCGAGAGGAGGGCCTGCTCTTTGCAGACTTGGTAGCTCAAGAAAGGCAAGTCGGCCACCAAAAAGGCTCGTTCTACGCCGCGGCGCACTGCCTGGGCGTGGTGGATCATCTGTTCCAGAGTCAGGGGCAAGGTGCTGCTGTGCCCCAAGCTGGTCATGGCCAGGCTGTCGCCTACTAAGATCAAGTCGATCCCGGCCCGATCCAAGATCTGCGCTGTGGCGTAGTCAGCAGCCGTGAGGGCCACCAACGGTTGACCCGCCTGTTTGGCCTGGCGAAAGTGGTGAATGGAAAGGGCAGCCATACCTCTATGATCTCATTTGCCCCGCCATTTCCGGCTGGTCGGGCCGTACCCCCCAAGGGCTTTGGCCCTGGGGTGCTTGGCCAGCTTGCATCTGCCCCATTCCACGAGAGGGGATCCGGGCAGGATAGCCCGTTTGCCGCTAAGATGGTAAAGCCCTATGCAGACTGGAAGGGTGACAGAGTGGTTGATTGTGACGCTCTCGAAAAGCGTTGTGGCCGCAAGGTCACCGTGGGTTCGAATCCCACCCCTTCCGTCCTCGATCAATCCAATGGCGCTCAACGCTGCCAACGCCCGCTAGGGTCAGCATCCGGCCCTCTCCACCTCCGCCAAAGCCCCCGGCAGCCCTGGACTGGCTGGGATCCCTCGCTTTATTAAGTCCCACCTCAGCTTCCTGAAACCTGGATCTCAGGAGGGCACCTTTGCGGATTGGCCCGGCAGGGCTTTCGAGGACTTGTCGCTTAACCGGTCTTCTTGGCTCCCATGTTCACCGCCCCTGCTCTGCAAGCGCAACTGCATCCCCTCATCCAGCGCCTTTCGGAGGCGATTTTGAGCATTTGGGGATCCCACCTCAGCCTGGCTCCCTATGCCCTGCCGGCGGAGCTGGGCTATGTGGAGGGCCGCCTGGAAGGCGAGAAACTGCAGATCGAAAACCGCTGCTACCAAGGGGATCCCTTTCGCAAGCTGCACCTGGAGCTGGCCCAGGCCGGGCAAAGCCTGGATATCCTCCACTGCGTCATGTTTCCGCAGCCGCAGTACCCGCTGCCGCTGTTTGGCTGTGACATTGTGGCCGGCCGCGGCCAGGTGAGCGCCGCCATCGTCGATCTCTCGCCGGTCACCCCCACTTTGCCGGATCCCTACATTCAAGAGCTGGAAGCCTTGGGAGCTCATCTCGCCCCTTTCCAAAACCGGCGCCAGTTGCCGCCGTGGGGGACGATTTTTTCTCCCTACTGCCTGTTCATCCGGCCCGGCGATGAGGCGGAAGCCGACCGCTTTTTGTATTTTGCCTGCCGTTACCTGGAAATCCACTGCCGGCTGGCGCAACAGATCCCCCCGCAGACAGATCCTGTCCAGATCCTGGCCCACTACCAAGGGCAGCAGCGCTACTGCAGCCAACAACAGCAAAACGACCGCACCCGCCGCGTTTTGGAAAAAGCTTTTGGCCCCGCCTGGGCCGAGCGCTACCTGAGCACCGTCCTTTTCGATTTGCCCCCCAGTCCTATGCAGATCTAGTGCCGATTAGACGGGATCCCCTTGCAGCCGCTGCTGGATGCTCAACGCCAATTTTTGCCCTAGGAACTCCGGCAGGGTTGGAGTTGCATCCGGCCCCAGCAAGTAGAAAATGAAGCGCGTCTGCTTGCGGCGGAGCATCAGATTGAGGTGAACAACGGTCAACTCCTCCTGCGCCAGAGCGGTCATCACCCGGTAAAACACGCCCGGCTGGTTGTCCACATCCACCAACAGCGTGGGCAGATGAAACACCGGGTCAAAATAAAAAGAAACCTGGGTGTCTTTCAAGCCGGCCTTGAGATCAAACTCCAGCGCCAAGGTTTCGTGAACGGGAAACACCCCCGCCAAGCACTCGTGAATAGCCCGTTCTAGGTTGAGCTTGGTCTGGGCAGAAAGGCTGTGGCCATCGCGCGAGACGGTGACGCGGATAAACACCAAGTGCGGTGAGTAGATCTGCCCGTAAAGGTGGATGCCGTGCACCGAGAGATTGAAAGCGGTGAGCACCCCAAACAGGTCGCTGAGCAGAGAAGGGCGGTTGCGATAGGCCAGACAAACCACCGTCTTGCTGCGCTCGTCCCGCATCTGTACCACGGCCTTGCGGGTTTGGTAGAGGGCATAGGCCAAGCGCAGATTTTGAGCCTGCACCTCGCTGCTGACGAACTGGCTATAAAAAGGCGGAAAGCTGCGGTTAAAGCGCTGCATGAGAGCCGTTCGCGCCAGCGGGACGGAGTGCTTGCGAGTGCTGACTGCGAGCGGCTGGGGATCCTCGTGGCCAGCCCTTTCCCCTCTGGCAAGAGGAGCCACCTTCGGCTGCTGCGCTGACTGCTCGGTTGACATCGACTTTGCCGCCTGCATTGCTTCCTCTCCATCGTTACTCAGCATGCCCCGGCCAAACCTCATCTATCAGTAAAATCACTGAGGCTGGAAAGCACGTCAACGCTGTACCCAATTCTTGTTCAATGCTTTTGGATTTAATCTATCTCACAAGGCCGAGCTGGGCATCCAAGGAACCGCTGAGGGCCATCCCCCAATTGGGGGGAAGTCCATCCCTGCGTCGCTGCCAAGCCGACGGGTGTGCGCCTTCAAATCCCAGACCAACCAGGAACAGTGGGGCAGGCTCTTAAAGCCTAAACTATGAATTGAGGGGAGAACTGCAATTTTTGATATAGAGTGCTGGATTAAGTGCTAGCCTGCTGGCAACTTGGAGCGCTATTCTGTTAGCCAAAACTTCGGTTTTCCTTAGGTTTGTTGAAGGGATCCCCGTGAGCACAACCGTTGCCGACCCCAGCCTGCTCTCGCCTGCCCAAGCGCCGGATCCCGGTGGGGCCTGGTGGGCTCTCAACATCATCGCTTCCCCTGCCCAGGAGGATCAGATCTTTTGGCGGCTGGAGAGCTTTGGCTGTCAGGGCATGGCCAGCCAGGCTCATGGCGAAGATCGAATCAGCATTCACGCCTATTTGCCCTGGTTCCGCGCCACCCTTTTGGATTTGGCCGCTCTGGCGCTGCGCCTGCGGCAAGACGCCCTTGTGGCTGGCCAGCCCATCCCCAAACTGCGCTGGGAACGCATAGAAGCGGAGGATTGGAGCAACAGTTGGAAGCAGCACTGGCAGCCCGAGCCAGTTGGGGACAAGCTGCTCATCTGTCCGGCCTGGCTGGATCCCCCCCCCCATCCCGGTCGTCTCCTGTTGCGGCTGGATCCGGGCATGGCCTTTGGCACGGGCACGCACCCCACCACCCAGCTCTGCCTGGAGGCTTTGGAGATGCGCCTGGGGGCGGGCACAGAGGGGGTAACAGTGGCCGATGTGGGCTGTGGATCGGGCATTTTGTCGGTGGCGGCGGCTCTTTTGGGGGCAAAGCGGGTGTTTGCGGTGGACATCGACCCGCTGGCGGTGCAGGCCACGCTCCACAACCGCGACCTCAACGGCCTCACCGATCGCATTGTGGTGGCCCAGGGGAGCCTGGAGCACATTCCCGAGATGGTGGACGGGCTGGTGTGCAACATTCTGACGGACGTGATCCTGGATATGATCCCAGAGTTTGGCCTGGTGGTGAAAAAGGGGGGGTGGCTGATCCTCAGCGGTATCCTCCTCGAGCAGGCCAAGTTGGTGGCGGAGATGTTGGAGGCCAACGAATGGGCGGTGGCAGCCCTCTGGCGACGGGGAGAATGGTGCTGTCTGAACGCACGCATGACCTGAGTTCTCTGCCCCGCCTGGCCATCGACCCGGCTCAACGGGATGCCGGCGGTGTTCTCCGTTTAACCGGCCCGCAAGAGCACTACTTGCAGCGGGTGCGCCGCCTCAAGCCGGGGGATCCGTTCTTGGTTTTGGATGGCTCCGGCAAGCTGTGGCTGGCCCATTGGCAGCCGCAGGGATCCCAGGTTATGGGCGAGGTGGAGGCGCTGCCGCGGGAGCTGCCCGTTTATTTGCATCTGGGCTTGGCAGTGGTCAAGGGGCCGGGGTTTGACGAGGTGTTTCGCCAGGTCACCGAGCTGGGAGCGGCGCGCATTACCCCTCTGCTGACGGAGCGCACCGTGGTGGAGCCGGGATGGGGCCGGCGGGAACGCTGGCAGAAAATTGTGCAGGAGGCCGCCGAACAATGTGAGCGGCTGCGCTGGCCCCAGGTTGATCCCCCTACCCCTTGGACAAGTTGGCTGGCCGAGCTCAAAGCCGATTGGTGGGGCATTGCTGTGGCGCGGGAGAACGCTCCCCTCCTGCTGCAAGCCCTGCCGAAGCTGAGGCTCTCGGAGAGGGATCCCGTCTTGGCGGTGGCCATCGGCCCAGAAGGCGGCTGGACGGAGGCCGAGCGCCGTCAGGCGGAAGCCCATGGCGGAGTGCCGGTTTCCCTGGGCACCACCATTTTGCGCTCCACCACCGCCGCTGTGGCTGCCAGCAGCCAAGTGGCCGCCACCTACTCCTGTTGGGGTTTAGCTCAGGCTCAGCTTGCCCCGTCGGCAATGGGGAACGCGGCTGCCGATAGCCGATAATCGATAATTGAGTTGATAGGAAAAAACTGACGCCGACCATTGGCGCAGCAAGCCGTGGTTCTGGGCGGGGGAGAACAGGCATGGAGATGATCCAGGCGGTGCGCGGCACCCGAGATATCCTGCCGCAGGAGGTACGGCTTTGGCAGCAGGTGGAGGCCAGCGCCCGCGAGATCTTGGGGCGAGCCAACTACCAGGAGATCCGCACCCCGATTCTGGAGCTGACAGAACTCTTTGCCCGCAGCATTGGCAGCGCCACCGACGTGGTGGGCAAGGAGATGTACTCCTTTAGCACCCGCGGCGAGCAGGAGGTGAGCCTGCGCCCCGAGAACACCGCCGGCGTGGTGCGGGCCTACATCCAGCATGGGTTGCAGGTGGCCGGCGATGTGCAGCGCCTCTGGTACTGTGGGCCGATGTTTCGCTATGAGCGTCCCCAGGCGGGGCGGCAGCGCCAATTCCACCAGTTGGGGGTGGAGCTGCTGGGCAGCCGCGATCCCCGCGCCGATGCCGAGGTCATCGCCTTGGCCTGGGATCTGCTGCGGGCAGTGGGGGCGGAAAACCTCACCTTGCGGCTCAACTCCCTCGGGGATCCGCAGGATCGGCGGGCCTATCGCCAAGCCCTGGTGGACTACCTTACCCCTTTGAAGGAACAGCTGGATCCGGACTCCCAGGAGCGCCTTGTCCGCAACCCGTTGCGCATCCTCGACAGCAAGGATCCCCATACCCGCACCATTGCTGAACAAGGGCCCAAGCTGCCCGATTACCTCAGTGCTGACTCGCGGGCCTTCTTCGAGCAAGTGCAGGCCCATCTCCAAGCCCTAGACATTCCCTATGAGCTGGATCCCTACCTGGTGCGCGGCCTGGACTACTACACCCACACCGCCTTTGAGATCGTCTCGCCGGAGCTGGGATCCCAGAGCACCGTCTGTGGGGGTGGCCGCTACGACGGTCTGGTGGAGGAGCTGGGCGGGCCTCCCACCCCGGCGGTGGGCTGGGCCATCGGCCTGGAGCGGCTGGTTTTGCTGCTGCAGAAGAAACAACAGGAGATTCCGCCAACATCGGTCGAGGTTTACGTGATCTCCCGCGGCGCCAAAGCGGAGGCCCAATCCCTTCAGATTGCCCAAGCTCTGCGCCAAGCCGGCTTCTGCACCGAGCTGGATCTGAGCGGCAGCGCTTTCAGCAAGCAGTTCAAGCGGGCCAGCCGCAGCGGTGCGACCTGGGCTGTCACGCTGGGGGATGCGGAAGCTGCGGCCGGGGAGGTGCAGCTCAAGCACTTGCCCACGGGGCAGCAGCAAACCCTCTTGCAAGCTGACCTGGTGAAGTATTTGGTGTCCCAGAGGTGAGGGAGCGATGTTGAGTTTTTGGGTGCGGCGCAACGGCCGAGAAGACTGGCAGCCGGTACCAGCCGAGGGAGCCATTCTGGAAGAGGACACCTACACCATCGTTGCCCGTTCTCCCCAGCCCCACTTCACCATCACAGTGGAAGTCCGCCAGCGCCCTCTGCCGACCGAAAATAGCGGATCCCCAGCGGTAGCCAACCCCAAGACAGCCGCCTCGCTCATGCAAACCCGTTCTGTTCGCACCAACGAGGAGGGGATCGGCGTCATCCTGCCGGCCACCCACCTCGCCCCTGGTTTTTGGGAGTTGCACTGCCGAGATGCCGATTTGATCGCCGAGTTATTTGGCGAGGCGGAGCTGAACAATTGCCTGCGCTTCCAGGTTGTGCCCGCCCCGGTGCAGCGGAAACAGGCACTATCCCCGGCGGCCCAAGAAGTCGCGTCTGAACCTCCTGAGCTGGCTCAGAAAAAAGAGGTTGCCATCCCGCCAGAGCTGTTTTCCCTGATGCACAGCGAATTGGAGGGATCTCCGGGGGAAGTGCTGGTGGTGACGGGGCGGATTGGCTGTAGTGGCGAGCTGCGGGTACGAGTTTGGCAAGAAGATGAAGGGGAGCAGAGCCCGGTTTTCGAGGGGCAACGGCTGATTCAATTTCCGACTGAAGCCCGGACGGCAGTGTTCAGCATTCCCATCACCCTGCCGAGCCATACCTGGAGCCGTCCGCTGCGGGGGGAACTGCGCCTCACTCCCTCTTCCTGGTCGGATCCAGAGCCGCTGCGGATCTCCTTTTCCGTTCGCTGTCGCGGCCAGGGGGAAGTCCTCCCACCCTCCCCAGGGATCCCTGCCGGTCAGCAGCGGCAAGAAGAAACGCCAGCCGCAGCCGGCAGTTCTTCCCCGCCCTCACCCTTGCTGTCCCCCGAACGCACCCTGCAGAAGTTGTTGCGCATCTCGCAGCGCAGCGCCCCTGCGGAAAAAGAGGAGGCTGGAGAAGTTTTGGGCCCGCTTCAGCCAGAAGAGCTCCCAGCCTCCCTAGCAGACACCGCGCCCGAACCTGCCGCCCAACCTGAGGTTGGGCCAGTGCCCATCTCATCCTCTTCTCCACCACCCCAACCTGAGCCACCTCGCGAGGAGGCGGTTCCGCCGCCACCGCTCGCCGCCGCCAGTCCGGGAACCTCGCCTCTTTCCCCGCAGGTGCCGGGAGCTTGCCCGGCGCCGCAACTGGTGGTGCCTGAGCAACTGCGGGCAGGTGACAACTTCGATGTAGTGCTGCGTTTGCCGGCTTCCGTCAATTCTGCCAGTAGCTCCACCGCTCAGCCTCCTTTGTGGATTAAGTTTTGGGTCAAGCACGGTCACACCCGCTCTTTGGTGGATGGCCCCCGGTGGTTGTTGGACTTCTCCCGCGACGAGCAGGGGCGGTGGCAAGCCCTCACCCGCATGACCATCCCCCCTGGCGTCCCTGAGCTCATCTTCGAGGCTTGGGCCGTCAGCCCGGATCGCCAGCAGCAAAGCGACCGCGTGACGGAGCGCCGTTCTATCCTGCCTTAGGGAGTGACCAGTCTCTAGTCTTGAGCAGACCGCACCATCAGCACGGGGCAGCCGATGTGCACCCGCACATAGTCGGAGATGGAGCGCCCCAGCAGGCGATCCAAATCGGGGATGCTGCGGGCAATGCTGGGCCGGCGATCTGGGGATCCCATCACCAGCAGGTCGGCCTTGCTCTCTTCCGCCAGGCGCACGATCTCGGCGCCGGGATCGCCGACCGCCGTAAACACCCGGTGGGGGATTTGGCGGCTTTTGAGGGTGGCAATGGCCTTATCCAAAGCCTCGTCCCGGCCTTGGGCATCGGCATCCAGTTGCACCGAGGCCAAAAAGATCTGGGCCCCTGGGATGCCGGCCACTAGATCCAGGGCCGTGGCAAAGGCGGCCTGGGCGGCGGGGGAGTTGTTGAGGGCCACCATGACGTGGCTGGGGTATTTGACGTAGGCGTCGTCTTTGACCAGCAGCATGGGG
>Ga0272447_1000119_pt1 | contig 56171 bp, 45 predicted proteins | sample YNPCB0133_FD_194589 | JGI IMG/M metagenome (GOLD analysis project Ga0272447, IMG submission 194589) | Hot spring microbial mat communities from Yellowstone National Park, WY, United States - YNP-CB-013-3 | ecosystem: Environmental > Aquatic > Thermal springs > Hot (42-90C) > Sediment | place...
AGTTGTGATTGAACCTGATGAGCAAGGCTTCCACGCCTATGTACCTGCTCTGCCCGGTTGCCACACGTTTGCCGATACCGTAGATGAAGCTCGCACGAACATCCTGGAAGCGCTTGAACTCCATCTGCACAGTATGCTTGAGGATGGTGAACCTGTCCCAGTGGAACGCGAGCCGATGTTCATTACCCGTCTCTCCGCGCCGGTAGCCGTATGAGTGAGAAGCTTCCTCGCATAGATTGCCAGGAGTTGATTCGGGCACTGGAGCGCGCTGGTTTCGTGAAGAAACGGTAAAAGGGCAGTCACCTGCATACGTGGCGAGAGGCAGATAAGAAACGCGTGACTTTACCTGTTCACCAGGGGAAGACCGTACCGCTGGGGACGCTGCGTGCTATTCTTCGTGATGTTGACATCAGCATTGAAGAGTTCCGTAAGTTACTCTAGCAGGCGCTGCCTAACCTGCGTCTGGAGCGGACGGGATTGTCGGACTGCTGCTCAAGCGCGAGCCATTGGGTAGCTCTGACACCAACATTTCAGCTCGTTGAAGAGCACCGATACTATTTTCTATCTCCTCTTTTTCTACCTTCTCGTACAATGCGGGCATGTATGTCCGTGCAGACGCTGCCGGTTGGTCGAGATGGGTGGCAGAGCGCAGCGCGACCGATGCGACGCTGTGGTTGCTGACCCATCATGAGACTGCACCCAGAGACCACCTGCGCGTATCCTATCCCCCAGCCTCTGTGGTATACTGATAGGCAGGTGCGGCGCGAACCGCACCAAATTTGTTGTGTTCGTGTGCGAGTGTGCATGGAATATCAACCCGATCTGAAGCGTATAACCGGCGGAGGCGGCGAGATCGCATCCGTCGCTCCTGGCAGCATCGCTGCTGAAATCGGACTGCAACCAGGCGATGTGGTGCTGGCAGTGGGTGATTTGCGTCTGCGTGACGTGATCGATTACCGTTTCGCCATTGCCGAAGAGACTATCGAGTTGCTGGTGCGTCGCGGCGATGAAGAGTTCATCTACGAGATCGAGAAAGACCCTGATGACGACCTGGGTATCGAGTTCGTCGAGCCGCTCTTTGATCGTCTACGCACCTGCAACAACAAATGCCCGTTCTGCTTTCTAACCCAGATGCCGAAAGGGTTGCGCCGTTCGCTCTATCTGAAGGACGATGACTATCGTCTCAGTTTTCTGTACGGCAATTTCGTGACCCTTACCAACCTGACGGAGGAGGACTGGCAGCGGATCGAGCAGCAGCGTCTCAGCCCGCAGTACATTTCCGTCCACGCAACCGACCGCGCGTTGCGGGCGGTGTTGCTGGGGAAGCCCGATGTGCCGGATGTTCTCGAACAGATCAGGCGCCTCGGTCGGATCGGCGTGACGGTGCATACCCAGATCGTTGCGCTGCCGCAGATCAACGATGGTGAAGCGCTCCATCAGAGTATTCGCGATCTGGCGGCGCTCTATCCGATCGTGCAGACGATTGCGGTTGTGCCGGTTGGGTTGACGAAGTATCGCTTCGAGGGGAAGCGACCGCAAACGATCAAAACGGCAATCCAGATCCATGAGACGCCGGAATGGATCGATGCGACCTGGGAACGGCAACCACGCTGGGACGATGCGCTCCATCTGCACGAACGACGGGTGGCGAACCTGGGGTATTGCGCACGTCAGATTGTTGCCGCCGATGTGCCGATGCGCTGCTACCGCCCCGACGAAGCGCCGCGCATCATCGATCTTATCGAGGCGTACCAGGCGGATTTTCGTCGGCGCTACGGCATCGGTCTCGTGTATGCGTCCGACGAGTTCTACCTGCTCTGTGGGCGTGACCTGCCGCCAGCTGCCGACTATGACGGCATGCCCCAGTATTCGAATGGGGTCGGTATGACGCGCGATTTCCTGGATGGATGGGCGAAAGCGCAACGTCGTCTGCCTGCCCGTCTGCCGCAACCCACTGAACTGACGATTGTCTGCGGGACGTTGATCGCTCCCATCCTTCAGCGCGTCATCGACCGTCTGAACCGGATCGTCAACCTGCGCGCCCGGTTGCTACCGGTCGTCAACCGGTTCTTCGGCGAAACGGTGACCGTCTCCGGGTTGCTGATGGGTCAGGATGTCGCACCGGCTATTCGCGCGGCGGGGGCGCGCCGGGTGCTGTTGCCGCGGGTCATGTTCGATCATACCGGCGCACGCACGATCGATGAGTACACCGTTGAGCGCATTGGCGCTGAAAGCGGCGCCGTGGTTGCTGTCGCCGGCGAACCGGACGACATTGTGCGCTACGTGCGCGCGTTGAGCGTCGAGCCCTGAGCAACAGTTTCAGGATGGAGCGGAGGGAATACCATGCCGATGCACACCCTGAGTATTCAACGTGTCCTGAACGTGGTGCAGCGCGCCACCCAGACGGCCGCGCAGGCGAATCTGGCGGCGCTGCTCGACCGGACGCTCGACCTGTTCGTCGAAGAAGCCCGCGCCGAAGCCGGCACGCTCTACCTGTACGATCCAGAGCGCGATGAACTGGTGTTCCACGTGGTCAAAGGCGATGAGACGAGCCGACGTCTGCTCGGCATGCGCATCCCGGCGAACCGTGGCGTGGCGGGATCAGCGCTACGCACCCGTGAACCGATCTTTGTCAGCGATGTCGCCAGCGATCCGCGCTGGGATCGCAGTATCGGCGAACTGGCATCCATCCGCCTGCGCACCATGTACTGCCTTCCGCTGATGATCGAAGAGCGCCCAGTTGGCGTGGTACAGGTCTTCAACCTGCCCGGCGATGCAGTTGATGCCGAAGAAGAACTGGCACTGTTGCGCATCCTCGGCAATACGATGGTCAGCGTCATCGACAAGACCCGCCTGCTTGAAGAGACGTATCGCCGCGAACGGCGTCAGCGCGCCCTGGCAGACATCGCCGCGCGCCTGACGACTACGCTCGACCGCCAGCAGTTGTTGACCCTGATCATGGACTATGCCCGCGATCTGCTCAACTGCGAAGCAACGTCGGTGTGGGAGATCGACGATAGTGATGAGACCAATCCGGTGTTGCGATCCCACGTCGCCACCGGTTCGCGCGGCGAGAAGGTCACCGGTATCACAGTGCCGCCTGGTCAGGGGATCATCGGGCATGTCGTGGCGACCGGTCAGATTGTTCGGGTGGACAATGTGCGCGAGGATGCGCGCCACTACCAGGTAGTCGATCAGCAGAGCGGCTTCGTGACGCGCTCGATCCTGTGCGTGCCGCTTCGCGCGCCCAGTATCGAACTCGGCGCAGGGCGCGGCCGGGTGGAGGCGCGCATTATTGGTGGCGCGCAGGCGCTCAATAAAATCGATGGTTCTTTCACCGATGATGATGTAAGCCTGTTCGAGTCGTTCGCCAACCTCTCGGCAACGGTGCTGCAACTATCGCGCCTCTATGCTGATACGCAGAACCTGCTGCTGGGCATGATCAAGGCACTCGTCGAGGCAGTGGACGCACGCGATCGCAACAATCGGCAGCACTCGCGCCGCGTCTCGGATTTTTCGGTCGCAATTGCAGAAGAACTGGGGCTTTCGGACGAGCAGATATTTCACGTGCGCATCGGCAGTCTGTTGCACGATATCGGCAAGATCGGCGTGCCGGACGCAATCCTCGATAAACCGGGGTGTTTGACCCAGGAAGAACTGATTGAAATGCGCAACCATACGGTCAAGGGGTACGACATCATGAGCCAGGAGGAACTGAAGCGTTTGCTGCGCGTTGAACTACCAGCATTGCTTCAGCATCACGAACGACTCGACGGCAATGGCTATCCGCACCGCATCGCCGGTGACCAGATTTCGTGGATTGCGCGCATCGTCGCGGTCGCCGATGTGTTTGATGCGCTGACCAGCGTTCGACCATACAAAGAACCGTGGAGCGCAGAACAGGCGATTGCCTATCTCCGTGAGCGAAAAGGGATTGAGTTCGATGCCGCGTGCGTTGAGGCGCTGGCGCGCGCCCGCGCAAAGGGGCATCCGCTTGTGAAGACGCAGGGAGAGCGCGCTGTTGTGAGCCAGGAGAGATGACCTTATGAAACCAATCGTTGCTTTGGTAGGGCGCCCGAATGTCGGGAAATCAACATTGTTCAACCGACTGATCGGTGAGCGCCGCGCGATTGTCGAAGATATTCCTGGTACCACACGCGACCGGTTGTATGGTGATACCGAATGGAACGGTCGCGTGTTCACCGTTGTCGATACTGCCGGTCTGCTCCTCGACGAAGACGACCTGACGCCAGGCACGCCGCAACTGGAAATTGCCCGGCGCGTGCGTGAACAGGCGGAAATCGCAATCGAAGAAGCTGATGCGATCATCTTCATCGTCGATAGCCGCGAAGGGTTGACTGCCGCCGATGCTGCCGTTGCCGAAGTGTTGCGTCATGCTGGCAAACCGGTCGTGCTTGCCGCCAACAAAGCCGACAACCGCGAACGCGCGCTGGATGCGGTTGAGTTTTACGCACTAAACCTGGGTGAACCCATCCCGATGAGTGCCTACCATGGGATCGGCGTCGGCGATGTGCTCGACCGGGTGACCGAAGTGTTGCCGATTGTCGAAGTAGAGGAAGAGGATGCTGCGGTCAAGATCGCGATTGTTGGGCGTCCAAACGTTGGCAAGTCGTCGCTGCTTAACCGATTGCTCGGTCAGGAGCGCAGTGTCGTGAGCGACGTTCCTGGCACGACGCGCGACAGTATTGATACACCGATTGAGATCAATGGCACCAAGGCGTTGTTGATCGACACTGCTGGAATCCGTCGTCGCGGCAAGATCGAACGCGGCCTCGAACGATATAGTGTGATGCGCGCCCTGCGCGCCATCGAACGCTCCGATGTCGCCCTGCTCCTCATCGACGCGACCGAAGGGGTAACTGCGCAGGATACGCATATCGCCGGCATGATTCTCGAATCGCTCAAAGGGGTGGCAATTCTGGTCAACAAATGGGATCTGGTGGTGAAGGACAACACCACCTTCGATGCCTTTAGCCGTCATGTGCGTGAAGCGTTCAAGTTCATTTCCTACGCGCCGCTGCTGTTCATTTCGGCAAAGACCGGACAGCGCGTCGATAAGGTCTTACCGCTGGCGCTGGAGATCGCCCGCAATCGCCAGCGCCGCATCCCGACCTCTGAACTCAACATGCTGCTCCGTCGCGCGACATATGAGCATCCGCCAACTGCCGTTCACAAGGGTGCACATCTGCGGATCTACTACGCAACCCAGCCGCAGGTCGCGCCGCCGGTCTTTCTGTTCTTTGCCAATCAGGCGGAACAGGTGCACTGGGGGTATGCGCGCTATCTGGAAAACCGCATTCGTGAGCGATACGACTTCACCGGCACGCCAATCAAGATTGTCTTCCGCAGTCGCCCCAGGCGTGACGAGCGCGACAGACCAGCCGTCGTCCGGACGCGCGCCACATCCGCAATGCACACTCATAGCGCAGCGCCAGCGGAGCGCGTTGAAATCTGGGAGAGCGACGATTTCGACGAAGAAGCCGAGGTCTACTGGACGAACGAGTAGCGTCACTCCGGCAGCACAACAGTTTTCAGCGCGCTAACCGACGACGGCGCCCCCGGCGCATGGTATGAGACGGTGTACGGACCAATCGTGCAGAACATGCCATCAGTCAGCAAATGGGGTTTGTGGGGCGTCAGGCAGTGGCCATTAACATAAGGTGCCGTTGGCGTGGCCAATATCCACAACCATTACCCCTTCCGGGCAGGGATGGAACTCGGCGTGACGACGCGAGACCCCCCTCGTAACTCAACACCAGGTCGTTGCTCGGCGCACGTCCGGCTGTTACAGCAACCTTTCCCAACACAATCCGCTGTTCAATCACGCCGTCGCGATGGACAATCAGACGCGCAGCTGGTGAAAGCCTAGCGAAGGACGCACTGCTGTGTGTTTCCGAAGGTTGTTGATCTAAACTGCTGTCCATGGTTGCTCCTGAAAGTTTTGGTTACTCCGTATGATTGTAGCAAATGGTGAATCGCAGGCACGTATCGTGATCATCGCTTGAAAATCGATGTGCGCAGGTGCAGGTCTGCGCCGCAACAGGTACAGCGTCCATCCTGAACTCCCGTCATACGTGCGATCCGACCGCTGCGCTCGATCACCACCGATGCGCACGACGGGCATATCGTCTCCTGTCCCGGTTCCGGTCCGTACACATAGAACAGTCCTGCTTCGGCGCCAGCGCGACGTGCGCGTGCGACTGCTGCTGCCGCTGCCGCACCAGCGTCGCCTGGCAGGACGTGCCAGGGGGTGAACGGGCTGAGCGCGGATCGGATCCAGCGGACGAGTTCGTGGATCTGGTCGGCGGCATCATTTACGCCAGGGTGCAGACGAGTCACCACTTCGATATGGCAGTGCCAGCGATGAAAGGCATGTTCCGCCACCTCCAGAATGCCCCGCCATTGCTCAACGCCAGCAAGACGCCGGTAGGCGGCATCATCGAATGCACGCAATTCCAGGCAGATACCGTCGAGATAATGTCCGATCTGATCGAGCGCTTCAATCGTTAGAAACCCGCTGGTTATCAGCGCCGTGTATCGGCTGGCAGCGCGCGCAGTGCGTAGCAGATCGAAGATATACTCATGCGCCACCGAAGGGTCGCTATGGCCCCAGACAATACCGCGGCACAAGCGCTCCAGCGCGAATGTGGCAGCGCGCTCCGGCGCAAGCCGTCGTCGACGCCGATTATCGGATGGTATGTTGCCATACTGACCACGATGGCCATCCTCAGGGAAAGCGTAGCCCCACCCTCCTAGCGTCAACACCTGTGTGCCAGGAAAGAAATGCCACAACCGGTGCTCATCAATCGGTCCAACCGTCGCTACGCTGATGAGCCCATCGTTATGCACCGCAAGACCGTTATTGTCGCGTACACGCACTCTACAGCGCCCTACCTGGCGTGGTTTCAACGCGCACCGCCACTGACAGACATTGCAACGCAACGTCTCATCATCGAGCGCGTCAACGAGACCGGTGTAGCGCATAGGTTCACCTGCTAGCATTCTTGTTCCTGATCGGGTATAATCCCTGACGCATGGTGCGTATAGTGCAGCACGCCTTGCAGATCGTCATCAATTCCCGAAAATCTGGCGCATTGCCCGTGCGTCAGCACAATCTAGTCTAGTACAGAAGATATGGACGAAACACCACTCCGTCGCCGCCTCGGTCTCGACCGACCATCAATTGCCGAGCATCCGGTCGAAACAACCGACGTCTCAACCGTCGTTTCGCACCCAATACCAGCAGTTCGCAGTGTGGTTCGGGAAATGCTGGAGACTGCCGTCTTCATTCTTCTGATCTTTCTGATTGTGCGCGGCGCGATCCAGAACTTCAAGATCGAAGGGCAAAGCATGGAGCCGAATCTGCACAGCGGGCAGTATATTCTGGTCAACAAACTGATCTTTTTTCACTTCGACCTGCATGCACCCCTGCGCCTGTTGCCCGGCAATGCCGATCTGCCGCCGCGCGTTGTCTATCCTTTTCGCCCCCCGCGTCGCGGTGATGTAGTGGTGTTTGAGTATCCGCGTGATATGAGCAAAGATTATATTAAGCGCGTGATTGCCCTGCCGGGAGAGACGGTTGAGATCCGGGAAGGGCGCGTGTATATCAATGGCATCCTGCTCGATGAGCCGTACCTTCAGGGAGTTGCTACTACTTGCCGCCTGGAAGACCCGTGTGCGCGCGGTCCTGTTGTGGTTGAGCCAGGCACAGTGTTCGTGATGGGGGACAACCGTGCCAATAGCAGCGACTCGCGCGAGTGGAGCAGTTTGCCGCTGGATCGGATCATCGGGCAGGCGTGGATTTCGTACTGGCCGCGTGAGCATTGGGGCGTTATTCCTTCGCCGACGTATGCTGCATTGCCTTGATCTATTATAAACGAACCCCACATGCATATTGCTATCAATGCGCATCTTCTTGCCCATACGCGCACCTTCCGGCGCGCAGGGGTCTCGAACTACGTCGAAGCGCTGCTGATCCATCTGGGTGGTATCGACAGGGAGAATCGTTATACGGTCTACACCACTCGCGGTCTCGACAGCGCTGCGCTGGGGCTGCCGCCCAATTTTCGGGTCAAATCCAGTTGTTTGCCAACCATCAATCCGCGTGTGCGCATTCCATGGGAACAACTGCTGGCACCGTTGCTGCTGCGTCTCGAAGGCGCAAACGTGTACCATGGCGTGCTCAATGTCGTTCCACTGGCATGCCCGATTCCATCGGTGGTGACGATCCACGATCTGAGTGCATTTCTGTTCCCGCAGACGTTCCGCCGGGTCAATCGGGCGTACACACAATGGGCGATCCGGGTTGCAGCGCGACGCGCCCGGTATCTGCTGGCCGTATCAGAGTTTACCAGACGCGAGATTGTGCGCTGGCTCCATGTTCCACCGGATCGCGTGGTGGTGACGCCCAACGCCGCTGATGCGCGCTTCGCGCCACCCGATCCTGTCCAGCTCGAAGCTTTTCGTCGGCGCACTGGCCTGCCTGATCGATTCATCCTGTTTCTCGGCACGCTTGAACCGCGCAAGAACCTGCCGCTGCTGCTCGAGGCGTATGCCCGGATTGCGCGTCATGTCGATGCGCCGCTCATCATCGGCGGCGCAAAAGGCTGGCTGTATGAGCCGATCCTGAAGCGCGCCGAGCAACTTGATCTCGGAGATCGGCTCCGCTTTGTTGGTTACATCGATCAGGACGATCAGGCGCTCTGGTACGCCGCTGCCACCATGTTCGTCTTTCCCTCGCTGTACGAAGGGTTTGGCATGCCGCCGCTGGAAGCCATGGCATGCGGTACGCCGGTCATTGTCAGCAATAGCAGCAGTCTCCCCGAAGTCGTCGGCGCAACACCGGGATCGCCGGATCAGGCGGCAGCGTTGATCGTTCCGCCTGATGATGCCGACGCGCTGGCGCAGGCGATGCTGTGTCTCCTCTCCGACGCCGACCTGCGCACTGAGTTGCGTGCACGCGGGTTGGCGCGTGCGCGCTGCTTCTCCTGGCGCACGACCGCAGAGCGAACACTGGCGGTATATCATGCTGCAGCGATGGGGACGCCGCTGCATATCGAATACGGGTATGCTGAACGTTGAACGCTCCAGGCGATCTGCGAAACTGCGGCATTTCGTTGCTCGATTTCCGTTTTCCGGTTTCAGACTGCTGGTTTTCATCATGCTGACCACGTTGCTCGCCAGCGCTCTGACAGCATCCATAACCGTCCCATCACACGCGCAACCCTTCGTGCGACCGGCGTTTGCGCGACAGATGGAAGCATTGCGTCCGGTGATCATCAATGCGGCGGCGCGTCACAACGATCCGACCGTTTCCGGGATGGATGATGCTGCATTTGCGGAAGTGATTGCACTGGTGCTCTACAACGAGCATTTCGGATGGCTGGAGGAAGCGGTGCCGCCGTTGCGCCCGTTGACGCCGTGGTATCAGGCGGCGCAGATGGTGATCAACGCCTGCGGCGCAAACCTGACAGTCTGGCCCAGCAACATTCGTCCTTCGGTGGCGCTCGAAATGCTGCGCGGCGAACTTCCGGTCAAAGGCGCGCCGGGATATCTTTTCATGCCGCTGCGCATCGAGGGGAGCCGGATTGATCCAGAGCGCTACCATACGCAGGCTGAGTTGTACGCTGCGATCAACCGCGAATTGATCCAGCCAACGCTGGCAGTCGAATACCTTGCCGCCAACCTGAAGCGTGGCGTCTACCGTGCGCGATACGAGGGCGTGCCGGTGACCTGGCAGGCGCTCGCTGCCTGGCACAACCAGGGAATCGTCGCGCCGGAGGATATCGCCGCCAACCCGACCGCGCGCGACTACGTGCGACGGGCCGCTGTCTATCGCGATCTCGCGCGGGCGTTTATTGCCGCAGATCCGGTGGTACGGCATAGTCGCGCACAGCCCAGTAGATCGCCTTCGGCGTTCCATCCGCAGCCACAAAATTCCAGTTATCCTGATAGGTGCGCGCCTGCCAGGGCGTGCTGAATTGCCACAGGCACATTGCTTCCAGCCATGTCCACTCCAGCGCCATCTGGTACGCACCAATCGTCCAGCGCACGCGCTGTGCCGGACGCACCGCCGCCGACCAGCGCGGGTGATCGTTCCATCCCCCTTCAGTGATGAAGATTGGTTTGTGGCGATCACCCAGGTATACCAGTAGATCACGGATCAGTTCGACACGTCGGAAGTTGACTTCTTCCGGGGCAGGCGGAGCGTCGTGCGGTTGTTGTGCCCCGTAGTTGTGCACTGCCCAGGCATCGAACCATGGAGCGGCGCCAGCAGCGTACAGTTCGGTGATGTAGCGCAAATCCCCCATCCGCACTTCAGCCTGGTCACCCAGGTCGCCGCCCGGCGAAAGTGCCCCGGCGATCACCACGGCATCGGGCACGGCAGCCTTGACCCGCGGGTACACCGCCTTCAGTAGTGCAGCATATCCAGCAGGATCGGGGGGGCGCCGCCCCCACTCGAATGCCAGATTTGGCTCGTTCCAGACAATGATATGCCGCACTCCATCAGCGCGGTAGCGTTGGAGGAACGCTGCTGCATAATTGGCGAAGTCGGCATAGTGCGCTTCATCGAGGTACCGGTCGCTCGAATTGCGAGGACGCGCCCACTGCGGGACGATGTCGAGCCGGGCGATAACCTGCAATCCCTGGCGCACTGCATGGCGCACGACCATATCGGCGCCTGCCCAGTCGTACCCGAAGCGGGAGCGCGGCTGGACGTATGCCCAGGGAAACAGATCAACGATCCAGCGTGCCCCCATTTCACGCACCTGTTCCAGCGTCCGCCGGATGTATCCCTCGTCACCAATGCCGGTGAGACGGGTATGGATGCCGATCTTCGGGTTGAGCGTCACAACCTGCTGCTGTGGGGGAAGGTGGAGCGACCGCGGTGCACGCAGCGCCCAGAACTCAGCTGCTGCAACGCCTATTAACAGTGGTGCGCCGATCAACAGCCGCCGATGACGTCGCCAGGCGGAATTGCTGGTGTCGCAGCGCTTCCCGCTCACGGGGTTATTCTGGTATTCATCTATCATAAACCTGCATGCTTGACATCGCGTGAGTAGACGTTATAATCGGCTCAGGCGTCTTCGCAACGATCCTCCCTCTTCGTTTTCAATCGTCCTTGCCAGCGACGGCAGCTGCCGGGGAACATCCATGATGCGCCACGTTGTTCGCTTGACCATCATCGTACTGCTGATCGTCGCTCTGGCGGCAACATATGCAGCGACGCCGGCGTTTGCCCGGGCAGGTGCACTCTATTTTCCACGCACAGGTCATCACCTGACCGATGATCACGGTTTCCTGAGTTTCTGGCGCAGCCACGATGGACCGCGTCTGCTCGGTTTCCCCGTGACCGAGACGTTGATCGTCGAAGGGATCGGTCCGACGCAATACTTTGAGAAGGGACGTCTGGAGCGCGTTGCTGCTGCCGACGGAACACCAGTTGTTCGGACCGGCGCTGTGGTTGCTGAGTATGTTGCTGCGCTCTACCGCACCTTCCCGCCGCGCCCTGATCGTCAGCCGGTGGAGGGTGAACTGCTCTTTGCGGAAACCGGTCACAGCGTACGCGAGCCGTTCATCAGTTTCTGGCAGGCAGCGGGTGGTGTCGAGTTCTTTGGGATGCCGATCAGCGAACCACTGTGGGAACAGACTTCCGCTGGATTGCGTCAAGTGCAGTACTTCGAGCGCGCCCGCCTGGAGCGCGTTCCAACGCTCACAGGTACTCTCGATGAGATTCAGGTCAGTGATATCGGTCGCGCACTGGCGGAATTGCGCGGATTGAACACTGCCCCCGTGCCCAACCGTGGATTCGAGACCTTCGGACCACCTGCGTCTGTTACACCGGATGTCGCTCTGCTCGACGCACCATCTGGCGCACCCACCCCGCCGCATGCACGTCCTTCGCCTTCACTGCGCACTCCTGCACCATCCCCACCTACCAATCGAGCCAGCGCTCCCGCTCCGCGTTCTTCGGGCAAAGCCAAACGGATTGTCGTCAACCTGAGCAAGCAGTGGCTCTACGCATACGAGGATGACCGTCTCGTCTTCGATGCGCCGGTCGCTACTGGGCGCGATGGTATGAATACGCCCACCGGCAACTTTCAGATTTACGCCAAATTGCCGGTGCAAACGATGGATGGCATCACCGATGGCAAATACTGGGTTGTGCCGAATGTGCCACACGTTATGTATTTCTCCGGCGGCGTCGCGCTCCACGGAACCTACTGGCACAACCTCTTCGGAACCGGCGTGCGTCCTTCGCACGGGTGCGTGAACCTGCCGTTGAAATCGGCAGCCTGGCTCTATGAGTGGGCGCCGGTTGGCACACCAGTGCATGTAACTTACTAATCCGCTCACGACGACCCAGCACGTCCAGCGCGATAAATAGTGACACCGGCGTCACGACCGGCTACTGCGAGTTGCACTCCATCGGGACTGAACGCCAGCGCCATAATGCCGAACTGCTGCTCAACGCGCCCCATCTCCGCACCGTTTGCCGGGTTCCAGAATTGTATGACGCCGGTAGGGGTGCCGGTTGCGAGAAGCGCGCCATCCGGCGAGAATGCCAGAGCGGTAAACCAGCCATCCTCTGGCGCGGCACGAATATTGCGTTCGGATACGCCGGTCTGATAGTTCCACATCCGCAACACCCCATCGGTTCCCGTGGCGGCAAACAATGTTCCGCCCGGCTGGAACGCAATGCTGGTAATCGCGTTCTGCATGCCGCTCAAAGTTTGTACCCGCTGACCATCCGAAACGCGCCAGATCTCAATCCGTGGATCGTTTGGCGTCCCGGATGCTGCCACAAACTCACCATCGGAACTGAGCGCCACCAGAAACACAGCTGGCAGATCAGTCTTGAGCGAACGCGACAATCGACCGGTCGAACCATCCCACAGCACCACCGTTCCATCGCTCGTGCCAACCGCCACGACAGATCCGCCGAGATCGGCTGCAATGCAGAGCGGTGTTCCTGTCATCCCCGACAGGTCACTGGTCGCTTCCTGAACGAAATCGATCAGTCTCACTGTATCCTGCTCAGTGATCGTTACCAGGCGGCCATTGGGCAGGAAAGCCAGTGATTGAACCGATGTGGCCGAGCCAGCGAACTGACGCACCTGGTCATTCGCCAGCAGTCGCAACTGAATGATCCCGTTATAGCCAACCGAGCCGAGCACCTCGCTATCCGGCGAAAAAACAAGCGATGTGATCAGTCCAAGACCGATTCGCAGGTTCAAGTCAGGACGCTGCTTCATCAGATCCCAGACGATAACGCGCCCCTCCTGATCGCTGACCGAAGCCAGGCGCTCACCGTCGGGGCTGATAGCAATACTGAAGATATCAAGCCGATGCACATCGAGCATTGCGGTCTGCACACCACGGGCTACATCCCAGACGCGCACAGTGGCATCCAGCCCTGCCGAATAGAGCGTTTTCCCATCTGGCGAAAATGCCAGTCCGCGAATAACAATCCAGTTCGTATGACCACGTAACTGATGGATGATCTGACCGCTCTTGGCATCGACCAGGTACACCACCCCCTCGGTCGAGCCGACTGCCAGCATCTTGCCGTCGGGCGAGAATGTGACGCCTGTCGCCCAGTGGCGCAGATTCGTGTCTGGGTCGAGAGCAGTGCGGAAACTGAAGCTGCCGATTTCTTTCCCGGATGCCACATCCCACAAACGAGCACTTCCGTCGCGCGAGGCGGATGCCAGCGTCGTACCGTCGGGCGAGAACGCGACGCCGCCAATAAAACCAGTATGACCGCGAAGCGTTGCCAGCAGTTGACCAGTAGCGGCATCCCATATGCGCACCGTCTGATCAGTACTCCCCGAAGCCAGCAATGTTCCATTGGGAGCAAAGGCAAGACTGCGGATCCAGCCGGTGTGCCCGCTCAGGCGTCGGATGACCTTACCGGTTGCCACATCCCAGATTCGGATATCGTTATCATCGCTGGCGCCCGATGCAAGGAGCGTGCTATCGGCAGACCAGGCAAGCGACGTAATTTTCCCCGTATGGTCGAACCAGGTGCCGCGATCATCGAGGGTCGTCGCATCATGCAGGCTCACGGCCTCACTCACCCCAACCGCCAGCAAACGACCATCGGGTGAATAGGCGACCGGACCAAGCACCGACATCGATAATTGTCGGGTTGCAGTAATTGCAGCGATGTTCCGGGGTGAAATCGCGTTCGGACTGAGCGTCGTCGATCCGTCGACCGGGATCGGGGTAGGAGGCGGAACAGTTGGTTCAACGCTTGCGCCGCTCTCCTCAGTTGGCGTTACTGTCGCTGCGGGCGTCGCAGTCGGGACAGGGGCAGGCCCGGCGATGCCGAGCATCTGGCGCAACGGGCTTCCTGGCAGGAACACCGCAATTGCCAAGCACACGCTGATCGCCGCAACGGTCAGCAGAACTGCCGAGGTGATCAGACACCCGGTGCTCAATCCCTGCTGCTGCGGAACCGGGACATAACCGGGGGGATATGCGCCCGGCTGTGAGTACGGTGGAGAAGCGGCAGGTGTGGGAGCGGGTGCAACCGGTGACGCTGCCGGTGGTGAAACATTCGATGGTGCAACTAACGTTTCGGGCGGATCGGTGACCGGCGTCTGCGCCGCCCGACTTCCAGCAGCTGTCACCTGGGTGATCACATCGGGACCGAGGCCGAGCGAACGTCCGCCCATCATCTGCGCTGTTTCCAGCGCGATCCGCATTTCACGCGCCTGCTGAAACCGATTGACCGGTTTCAGTTGGAGCGCGCGCAACAATACCTGCTCAACCAGCGGGGAGATCTGCGGGTTGAGCGACCGTGGTCCCGGCAGCGGCATGCCTGCGTTCTGCTGCTCCGGCGTCGGTGGTGCCCAACCCGTCAATGCGTGGTATATTAGCGCGCCGATTGTATAGACATCGCTCACCGTCGTCGGTTCCGCATCGGTGCGTGCCAGTTCAGGAGCGCGGTAGGGCGACGGCGTCTGCCCGATTGGTACTGCCAGGGTGAACGGAGTCACCATCCAGACGCCCTGATCGGTGATCCAGACATCGGTAACTGCCAGGTCGCCGAGGAACAGAGACGGACGCTGACTGTGCAGATGTTCCAGAAGCAGGAGTAAACGGGTTGCCTGCGCCAGAACATCAGCTTCCGTCAACGGACCGCCGCGTGCCCGGATCGACCGCTCCAGATCCTGACCGCCCGGATCAACGCACACCATAAAGTAGTGCGAGTCCCCGGCAAAATGATCGCGCAGCGGCAACAGTGCTTCGTGACTCACTGCCGCGATCTGTTTTGCGAGAATTGCCAGATCGCTCCGCGCCTTATCATCAACTGTGAACTCTGCAACCAGCGTCAACTCGCCGCTCTGTTCATCGCGACACCGATATGTTTTCATACCGGGTCGCTCGTCGATCGTATAGATCGTGCGGTAGCGATCATGGATAACCTTCTCGCCTGAACTCATGGAAGCCTCGTCGTGATGCAGATGATCCGCCGCTACCGTATTGCCTGCAATGACTCTGGCGCACGGTGCACGATCGATTCAGGAATGCCGTAGTCCTGCGCGATAATCCGCGCCGTCATCTTCGCCGACATCATCACCGACGGCGTGCCGCCGCCTGGTTGGACACCTGCGCCGACCAGGTAGAGGCGTTCGATATCTTCGCTCCGGTTGTGTGGGCGGAAGTACGCCGACTGGATCAGCAGCGGTTCGACGCCAAAGCCATTCCCCAGCCAGCTGTTGAGCGTGCGCTCGAAATAGTCAGGCGTGATGTAACTCTTGTGCACCAGACGATCCATCAGACCCGGTAGATAGCCGCGCTCATCGAGAAACCGCAGCACCCGATCCACAAATGGTTCTGCAATTTGCGACCAGTTCAAGCCAGAACCATTATGGGGAACCGGCACAAGCGTATATGCCGCATGGTGACCGGGAGGCGCCAGACTCGGATCAGTAAGTGTCGGGATGTGCAGGTACTGCGAAAAATCATCCGCCAGTATCTTGCGATTGAAAATATCCTCCAGCAACCCCTCGTAGCGCGGACCAAAGATGATATTATGATGCCGCAACTGCGCATCGCGCGGATCAGCGCGGAAACCAAAGTAGATGACGACTAGCGACATCGACTGACGCGCCAGGCGTACCCGCAGGTCATTATTAATCCGCCGGTGCGAGCGATCAATCAGGCGGAGGTAAGTCATCGCGTAATCGCCGTTCGACACAACCACATCCGCTTCAATACGGGTTCCATCAACCAGTTCGACGCCGCGGGCAATGCGCCGCGCACGCAGGCCACGCGGTTCACGACCGTGCTCATCGGTCACAATAATGCGTCGCACCTCACTATTGTACCGCATTGTCCCGCCCAATTCCTCGAACTTCCGCACCAGGCCCCGCACCAATGCACCAGTGCCGCCACGCGCGAAGTGGATGCCCCACGTCTTTTCGACAAAGTGAATCATGGCATAGATTGCTGGAACCTGCAATGGATTGCCCCCGATCAGCAGCGGCTCAAAGCTGAAGACCCGCTGCATCTTGGGATTGCGGAAGTAGCGCTTAACGAACGAGAAGAGCGGACGCACCGCATCGAGACGTACCAGATCGGGCACAACTCGCAGCATCGTTCCGATGTCGCCGAAGTAGGTGTACCCTAGTTCGAGAAAACCGCGCTTGAAGATTGCTTCAGCAGCGGCGTGGAACTGTTCATACCCTTCCAGGTCTTCTGGCGCCAGCCGACGAATCTGCTCACGGGTATGTTCTGGATCCCCGTCATAGTCGAAGAAGGTCCCATCATCAAAGTAGATCCGGTAGAAAGGAATAACAGGTATGAGCGTCACGTATTTCGATGTAGCAGGACCGCTGCTGACACCGCGTGTAACACGCGCTCCCGGCGCAAGCACGTCTGGCGGAAAATCCGGTGCGGCAAGGTTCGCCGCGTCGCGTTCGAGCGCAAACAGTTCCTCAATGAAGTGCGGAACAGTGATGACTGTCGGACCCATATCGAAGGTAAAACCATCGACGCGCTTCACATACGCGCGTCCTCCGGGTCCGTCCAGTTTCTCGACAATGATGGTGTCGAAGCCAAGGCTTTGCAGGCGAATACCCATCGCCAGACCGCCAAAACCGGCGCCGATAACCACTGCGCGTTTGCGTTGCATAGGCGTTCTATATTCTTCTGTACACAGGCAATACGTAGAGACTGGGCAAACCGGAGTCCCCTGCACTTTTCATACGCGCCCTGAGCTGTCCTGGATGCGACGGGTGAATCATACCACGAAATACTGACGGTGCGCTGTGCGCGGCAGTATCTGGTACAATACCATTCGGAAACGATGACTGCAAAGGTTCGTGCTACTACTGGGTGCCTCGTGGCGCATTGAGTGGTTAGTCTAATTGAGATCTGCAGGAGGAGTGCCATGCCAGCAACATCCGAAACATCGACTGTGCTGACGCTAGGTGCAACAGCGCCCGATTTCACCCTGACCGATACTGTTTCGGGGAGGCAGATGTCGCTGAATGAACTGAAATCGTCGAAAGCGACGGTTGTTATGTTCATCTGCAATCACTGCCCGTACGTCAAACATGTCAGTCATGCGCTGGTGCGCCTGGCGAACGACTATATGCCGAAGGGGGTATCGTTCATCGCCATCAGTTCCAACGATCCTGTCCAGTACCCCGAAGATGCACCCGATAAGATGCGTGAGGAGGCGTTGCGCGTCGGATACCCCTTCCCTTATCTCTTCGACGAGACCCAGGATGTCGCGCGCGCATATGGCGCTGCCTGCACCCCCGACACCTTTATCTTCGACGGCGACCTGCGCCTGGTTTACCGTGGTCAACTGGATGACACCCGCCCGGACAGTGGCATGGAAGCAACCGCAGCCGATGTGCGTGCAGCGCTTGATGCCATTCTGGCAGGTCAGCCGGTGAACCCCGTGCAGAAACCGAGCGTTGGTTGCAGTATTAAGTGGAAACGGTAGAATGACGGAGGCATGCGCCTATGCGCTCATACCGTGAGGAACTCTGGTTCAACACGCCAACCCGGATTGCATTCGTGCGCATCACCGATCAGGTTGCTGCCGCAGTACGCAAATCGGGAGTGCGCGAAGGATTGTGTCTGGTGAACGCCATGCACATCACTGCTAGCGTCTTCGTGAACGACAACGAATCGGGTTTGTGGCACGACTTCGAGCGCTGGCTGGAAAAACTCGCGCCGCATGCGCCAGTGTCGCAGTATCGCCATAACGATACCGGCGAGGACAATGCCGATGCACATCTGAAGCGCACCATTATGGGGCGCGAGGTGGTGCTGGCGATTACCGACGGAAAGCTCGATCTTGGACCATGGGAAGAGGTGTTCTACGGCGAGTTCGACGGTCAACGGCGCAAGCGCGTGCTGATCAAAATTATTGGGGAGTAGCGATGGTTGCTGGCAACATCGCTTCTCCCCTCACCTGACATTGCTGCGCCCCTTGACCGATCAGCGGGTCACGAGCGGCAGGTTCACCCGATGCGGACGCTCGATCGTTTCGCCGGGAGAGTAGGCGAGTCCGAGCAGTGATCCGCGAAAGCCGGGAAAGACCTGATCGACTGTCTGAAGCGCTCCACGCTTGATCAGAATCTCTGCCAGCACCGCACGATAGTCGGTGGTGATCGCCAGGTCCACGCCATTATCGAGTTGCTCGGTCGCTAGTCCGGGCCAGACACCGTACATCTTCCCGCCGCGGATACCCTCGCCAAGCACAAGCATGACGTTGCCATGCCCGTGATCGGTGCCGCCACTGCGGTTGGCTTTGAGTCGCCGCCCAAATTCGCTCATGACCACCACCGTCAACCGATCATGGTACCGCCAGAGATCGTTGTAGAATGCGTATAACCCTTCTGCGAGCCCCGCAACCAGTTCAGGGAAAATCCATCTCTGCCCTTCGTGCGTATCCCACCCGCCATAATCCACCGTTGCAGCAAGCAGACCGATATCCATTTTGATCAGACTTGCTACTGTGCGCAGAGCGTTGCCGAGACTGGCGCCGCGTCCGCCTGGATATCTGACGCCTGTCTCCGGTGTGTAGGGAATGACCCTGCCCTGCGAGTCACGTGGCAGACGCTCATTGATCCTGGCAATCGCCGTCAGTGTGGTGCGTCCCGCCTGCTGGACAGGCGAATCACCAGAGTAGAACGCATCAAGCGCCTGGTTGAGTTGTGAGCGATAGCGCCACGAATTCCAGCTCAGGTTAAATGAAGTCGGATCGGTCAACGCAGCAGCATCGTTGAAGCCAACCATCGAGAACGGCACACGTGTTCCGGCTGCCACTGCCGGGAGATAGCCACTGGCGTTAATACTATTCAGATAGCGGGCAAGCCATCCATTCGCTGGCACGCCACTCTCTGGGATCCCGCCTTCCATGTAGTCCATCGCTTCGAAGTGGCTGCGTGTGCCATTTCTCAGACCACATGCGTGGACGATTGCCAGCGAACGATTAATGTACAGTGACTGAAGCAGCGTAGCGCGTGGATGCAGGCGGAAATCTGCGCCGGGAATAGTGTTGCTCAACAATAGTCCGGCGTTCTGCCCGCTTTCTTCAACCCGCAGTTCACCGCGCGCTCCCTTGTAGAACGGATCATTCACCGGTGCGACGAGGCTCAGACCGTCGCAACCGCCACGCAGAAACACTACAACCAGAATATCGCGGCGAGTGGTGTCGCCAGGTTGAGCAAACGCAAGCCCGCGCACCGCGCTGCCGGTCATGGCGGCAATCGCGGCGCTGCACCCAACAATGAAGGTCCGTCGTGAAACAGTCATAGTCTCCTCTATCGCAGTTGAAACTCAGGCGTCATTGCAATCAACGTCACAACACTCCTGATACGGTCAGCAATCTCGTCGGCGCTTCCGGTCGGCGGAGCGTCCGCCGAACCGTTCTGACGCATCAGGTCGATCAATCGGTTCATCGTTGATGTCGGAGGTGGCACAGCCAGCAGGCGCCCAACCCAGAACTCCACGATCTGCCGAGCCGTCAACCCTGGCGGCGTCTGCCCTGGCAGATCAAACGTTGCGGCTTTGAGCCAGGAACTCTGCAGGTAGTTGATGATATTCCAGCGCCGGAGCATGCCATTCGTGCTTAACCACGCCGCACTCTCCTCCGGATGTCCGGTTGGCGGTCCCCAGTTGAACATCCGATACCCCATCTCCTGCAACTGCCAGAAGAGATCGCGGTTGGGCGTGACCTCTGCATTCGTGGCGCGCAGGAATGAAACCACCACTTCAAACGGTCGTTTTACCTTTCTGCCGAATGTACTAGCGAATTCGTCCGATAGAAGGAGGGCGCGAACTGTTATGGCGATCTGATTGGATGCGTCCTTATTCTCAAGCCAGATGCGAGCAAGCCTGTTCACCAGCGAGTCAGGCGGATCGTCGGCGAGCAGGCGGCGGCAGAGTTTGCGGCAGATGTGCCGTGCTGTGCCGGGATGCTCGCTTACCAGACGAATGACCGTTTCTCCATCTGATAATGGGGGCTGGTTCGGATCGATCTCGAAGGCAAGCACCCGTTTCTGCGCATTGTCGTGCCAGAGATCAACATACGCAAATTCGCCTGTATCTGGCAGACGCAGACTGCCGCTGATCGTCTGCCCGTGTGCGATCGTCCATCCAGTAAATGCGCGCGCTGCCTCGTACACGTCCTGATCGATGTAGCCGATTGGATTCCCTTCAAGCGCGCCGGGAACATCGCGCCAGCGGTTGTACAGGTGATTGAGATAGTTCTCCTGCCCCAGCGTGTGCAACTCGAACAGTTCGCGGGCATAGTTCTCATTTGCCGGACCGTCGCGGCTGAAGGCGTTATCGAGATAGAACCCCATAGCGATGCTCTTTGCGACATCCCGCACCATGTTCCGAAAATTGCCCAGGCAGTGCCGTCGGATGACATCACGGTCGTACAGGGGCCAGGTTGCGCTGATACGGGTGTCAGAGTAGGCATCGACGTTGAAGTGGTTGTGCCAGAACTCAACCAGCACCTCACGCAGCTGCCATTTGCTGTAGACGGCGCGGATCAGCGTGGCGGCGCGCACCTCCTCAACAGGACGGATGCGCTCCTGATATGCCGGATGCTTTGTCAGGGGCCAGAGTTGCGCCAGTCCCCAGTTTTCAATAATCGTGCGCAGCGGGCGCATTTCATCGACTGCCGGATACCCCATACCGGCATCGTACTGGATGCGCAGACGTGCGCTGGTAAGTTTCGATGCACACAGCGCATCGTCTGCATCGTTGGGGTTGAGTTGTTCATCAACATATGCGGTAAATCCCATCTGTCGGACACGTGCGACATCGCCGGGGCGAGGTCCGTATGCCATGCGATTGAGCGCAATTAGTTCGATCGGGGGAGTTGCCGCCAGATCTGTCTGCGAATGTGTCTGAAAGGTGATGCTGCTGGTGTGTTTTCCGGGAAAATCAACTATTCCTGCGCCTGCCATGGTTGCACTGGCACCTAGAAAACGACGCCGTGACCAGATCATTGTGTGTCTTCTCCTTCACCGTTCGCGTTGATATGAAACTGGTACGTTGTCGAATGCACGCACGCCAGGGATCGAGCGAGATCCATCCGGTCGTAACGGTGACAGTACTCAGTGTAAGGTATGACTCGTCTGGCATGGATGACAGGTGTATCACAATATAGAAGCACTATATGATACTTTATATCAAAATGTGGCGGAACACGATGCGCAGCACACCAGTGTTTGTTCACGATCTGCGCTGCGTACTATGGAGCAAGGGTGTCCTGCCCTCGTGGGGTGGCCCTTTCAGAGGTGAAGTTTTTGGGAGAGATGAGCAGTTTTTCGCATTCCCGTGCGATTTTGCTCCTCATCCCCCCAACCCCCTTCTCCCACAACGGGAGAAGGGGGAGTCCGGGTGTCGTGATGCCTGAAACAGGAGATGGCACGCAGGGGTTTCCAAAAAAACCTGCCTCCGTGAGCAATCCCCTTCTCCCACAAGGGGAGAAGGGGGGAGTCTGGGCGTCCTGCTGATATGGTGAGGACCAATGCCGCTTCGGGCTAATGTTGTCGGGCGTTGACGTGGAGATGTGCGTTGTAACTCGAACGCACCAGCGGACCGCTTTCGACGTGGCGAAAACCACGTTCCAGCGCATACCTGCGGAATTCGGCAAACTCTGCGGGGGTGACGTAACGATGCACTGGCCAGTAACTTGCGCCTGGTGAGAGGTATTGACCGATGGTTAGCACATTCACATCGACATCACGCAGGCGATCAATGACCTGATACACTTCTTCGTTCGTCTCACCGGCGCCGACCATCATCCCGCTCTTGGTTACCAGATATGGTCGTGCAGCGCGCGCGCGCGCCAGAAGTTCGATGCTCCGCTCAAAGCGGGCGCGTGGACGGAAGCGACGAAAGAGACGCGGTACGGTCTCGATATTATGGTTGAGAACATCCGGTTCAGCAGCTAGCACTGTTTCGAGCGCTGCCCAATTGCCGTCGAAATCGGGGATCAGAACCTCGACCTTGCAATCGGGCACTTTTTGTCGAATCAGTTCAATCGTGCGGGCGAAGATAGACGCGCCGCCATCGGGAACATCGTCGCGGTTGACCGATGTCAGGACGGCAAATTTCAACTTCAAGTACGCAACCGACTCGGCAACCCGCTCCGGTTCATGCTCGTCGATTGGTTCGGGCTTCCCCTTGCCGATAGCACAGTAGCGACAGCCACGGGTGCATATGTTTCCAAGCAACAGGAAGGTAGCAGTACGGTGATTCCAGCACTCGCCAATGTTCGGGCAGTGTGCTTCTTCGCACACCGTATGAAGATTCTGCTCGCGTACGAGGCGGAAGACGTCGTGATAGTTTGGGCCGCCCGGCGCTCGTACTTTGAGCCATTCGGGCCGACGCGCCCGACTTGAGGGTGATGAATTGGTTGCAATCAATGGGATCAATTCTGTCATCGATGATCTCACATTCCAGCCGTCGTCAATCATAACCAACGACGTGATCCAGTTGTCGGTTGTCTGTCATGCTGTATTGTAGCGCACATTATGAATGTGTGCCTGTCTTGATCTCGGCTACCGGAAGATGCGCCTTCCACTGCTCGGCAGTGACAACCACGGCTGGTTCCAGGTCGAAGACGGCGCAGAGATGCCCGATCAGCCGTTCAGCCACCGAACTCATTGCCAGGACCTCACCCAGTTCGGCAGCCATTGAGGTGACGCCGCGCCCCTGCACGCCGCAGGGGACAATCAGATCAAAGCCGCGCATATCGATGTTGACATTTAGCGCCAGCCCGTGAGTGGTCACACCACCTGCACTCACCTTGATGCCGATAGCACAGATTTTTGCAGCACCATTACGAACCCAGACGCCAGTGAAGCCGGGTACGCGATCACCGATCAGGCCGTAATCGCGCAGGACACGAATGACGCTCTCTTCCAGGCCGCGTAAATATCTGCCAATATCACGTCCATGCTGCGAGAGTTTGAAGATTGGGTAGGCAACGATTTGCCCAGGCGCGTGGTAGGTCGCCCCGCCGCCGCGGTCACTCTGGATCACGGTCACTCCTTCAGCGCTGAGGTGTTCCGCCGGGATGAGCAGATGTTCGGCACGGGCTTTACTGCCCAGAGTAATCGTTGGCGGGTGTTCGAGCAGCAGCAGGGTGTCGCCGACCTGACCGGCGGAGCGTGCGCGAGCAATTCGGCGCTGCAAATCCCACGCAGTGAGATAGTCGATGAGACCCAGGTGGTAGATCGTCAGTGTCCGCATTGCACCAGGCGCCTCCCTTCCTCACTGCAGCGTTCTCCTTACTGTTCAGACGCTACAGGTCGCGCAGCAGATTGATCCGCTGACTGGTTCCATCCACCGTCGCGACCAGGCGGTTATACTCCGACACAGCCGACGACGACGATAAATGTTACGCCAGGGATGAGACAGGAGAGTGGTATGCATCCCCAGCGACGAACGGTTACCATGGCATCCTCTTTCTGGCTGCGCCTGAAGCCGACGCGACGGCAACCGCAATTGCCAGACCATGATTGTGCGACAGACTGATACAGATGCTATCAATGCGCAGTTCACGAGCGCGCGCGAGCGCCGCTCCGCTGAGCGTCACAGCTGGACGCCCGTCGTCATCAGTGAGCGTCTCGATGTTGCGGAACGCAACGCTGTGTGCGCTGCTTCCGGGGCCGTGCATCCCGACGCCCAGCAGTTTGGCGACCGCTTCCTTTGCCGCCCAGCGCGCCGCCAGCGACTCGATCCGCCCGGCGCACAGCGCGATCTCAGCAGGAGAGTAGATCCGCTGTACGAATCGGTCGCCCCAACGCTCGACCGCGCGTTTGATCCGCGCTATCTCCACAATATCGATACCAGTGTATATCACGCAATCACTGCCTGCCGATTAGTGAGATGCCGGTCACTTCTGAGAGATAATCGTGTCCGCGCGCCTCAATGCGGATGCTCTGGATATAACGCGCCTGGCGCAAGAGCGCATCGTCGCGCAGTTCAACATTCAGACGATACCACTGAAACTGCGGTACCTGCCGATACCGGATCTCTCCTGCGTCCTCGCTGTTGGAGACCTCGCCGCTGCCGGTGTAGATGCAGAAATAACGATTCGCTTCCTGATCGGTCGGACTGGTAGGTTTGTAAGTGATCCGCACCATCACCGGGCATTCAGACCCGGCGACTCCTGCGAGTTGCACCGTTTGGGTCAATACTCGCACCCACATGCTCAGGCGCAGCGAGGGAAACTCCGAAACATCAGCATCAATGGTTTGCTCGATGCCAACAGTGAAGGGGCGGGTTTGCGAACCATCGCGGCGGAACTGCCCGATCAATACCTGATCATCTGGCGTGCAGAAGTCGGGCGTTTCAGGGCGGCAGGAGCGCACGACGGTAAACCGTCCGTTGTGCTCTTCGGGCGCCATGCCCGGTGCGTTCGGAAGTGCGTATTTGCGCCAGGTTTTGGACGTCCCATCATACCGTTTCTGGTCCGTATACTGTTCAAACCCGCCATCGCGGATCAATTCCCAGCGAGCTTCGCCTGGTCCAACGAGAGTGCCAGCAGCATCGATCTGCACCAGTTGACCGGATTGCACATCGACCGTGTTGTCCCGATGTTCGATGATTGCAGAACCGGCACGGGTAGCGACCTCGACCCGGATTGGCTCTCCGGTGGTAGCAAGTACAGGCGCTGATCTGCTCGCATCGGTGAGCACATTAATAGAATAACTCCCGCCAGGCGTAAGGCGGACTCGCGTTCGATTACCCACGTCAACCACATAGTCGACCTGATCGTAGGGTTGCCCGGCAGCAATGTCGTAGCGCAGGTAGCCAGCATTCTGGCGCATCACTGCCTCAAGACGCCCGTTATGCCATGCAGTCGCGCGATAACTGATCAACGCCAGTTCTGCACCCCCAGGATGCGCCCAGAAGTCGATCTGCGTCCGATCAGCCAGCACCAGCGATGCGACAGGACCATACCCTGCTTCGGTTTTGGTGCGGATCACACTTCCTTCTGCGACCGTTGCGCAAATATCGAGTTCACCGGGGCACGGATCATGTTCCGGCGGCAGGCGTTCGATACTTTCGGCAACCAGCCGACCACGCGGCTGGATAGAGACGCCGGCATTCACATGGCTGCGCAGCACTGCCCCTTCGACAGGATTCATCGCCGTCGCATAGTACTGCCAGCCGCTGTAACCGGCAACGGCAACCAGCACGCAGAACAGAGCGAAGAACACGAGCAACCACGTCCACGCGACGCGCTGGTAGTAGACTTGTTCCGGTTGTGGTCTGGCAGCATGTGCCATAGTTTGTGGTATCTGAGCGGGCGTCGAATCCGAAACGCTAGTAGACCGGCAGATACCGGTCGAGTTCCCACTGACTGATCGCGTGGCTATACTCTTCCCACTCACGCGCGCGAGCTTCGATGAAACGTTCGAGTATATGCGGACCGAGCGCTTCGGTGATCACATCATCGCGCTGCAACTCCTCGAGCGCCGTGCCGAGGGTCGATGGCAGCACTTCAAACTGACGCGCGCGCAGATCGACTTCGAACAGATCCTCTTCAACTGGCGGCGGCAACGGCAGCTCGCGCCGGATACCATCGAGACCGGCTGCCAGAATGACTGCCAGCGCCAGATACGGATTGCACGACGGATCGGCGCAGCGCAGTTCGACCCGTGCCGACTGCGGTCGAGCGGTGCTGATACGTGGTACCCGCACCAGTTGCGCGCGGTTGGTACGCCCCCAGATTAGGTAGACCGGCGCTTCAAAGCCGGGCACCAGGCGTTTATACGAGTTCACCAGCGGCGCCAGGACGGCGATCATACCGCGCGCGTGCGCTAGCAACCCAGCGATGAAATGCCGCGCCAGTTTCGAGATGCAGTACGGGTCGTGTGCATCGAAGAACAGATTGTGACCGCTGGCTGCGTCGACCAGACTCAGATGCATATGCAGCCCGTTCCCATTCAAATGGGCAATTGGTTTGGGCATAAACGTGGCATAGAGGTTCTGTTGTTGCGCTATTGCCTTGAGAGTCGCGCGGGTGGTCACCAGATTATCGGCGGCGCGCAGACCGTGCGTATGGCGCAGATCGATTTCGTGCTGACCAAGCGCGCCTTCATGGTGGGTTGCTTCGACTTCGATGCCGAACGCTTGCAATGCGCGCACCATGCGACGGCGAATATGGGTGGCGGCATCGGTGGTGGCATCGAAGTATCCAGCAACATCGTTGGGGATCAACGCCGGACGACCGTCTGGTCCAGAGCGAAACAGAAAGAACTCAACCTCTGGACCAACGAGAAAGGTCATCCCCATGCGCTGCACTGCATCGAGTGCACGCCGCAGCGCATAGCGCGGGTCGCCAGCGAACGGCTTCCCCTCTGGCGTATGGACATCGCAGATCATGCGCGCTGTCACAATTCCTGCTGCCTCATCCCATGGAACAATCGCAAATGTATCGAGATCGGGCACAAGATACATGTCACTTTCGGCGACGCGGGCAAACCCTTCGAGCGAGGATCCGTCGAACCAGACGCCGTGGTCGAGGCAATCGGGAAGCTCGGATACCGGGATGGTGACGTTCTTCACCATGCCAACAATATCAGTATACTGGAGGCTGACGAACTCAACCTGGCGTTCCGCAGCCTGCTTGAGAATAGTTTCAGGAGAGACTGTCATTGGTTCTTCTGTACTCTCTGATACAAAATCTGATAACTGCCGTCACGTGCGCCACGTGCGGTGACACGGTAGCGCAGCACGCCGTTTTCGTCGAGACGCACCATACCAGATCGCGATACCTGATCGCCAGGACGACCCTGGACGGCGAATGCAACGCTCCCCCCAGCATTCAACAGTTCCAGGCGTATTTCCCCCTGCTGGAGTTCGAGGATTGCAATCACCCGGAGCAGCGCTTCGCCATCACCAAGAGAGATGGTATACACTTCAGATCCTTCGGCGCCCAGAAATGTGTGGGTCACATTTCCCGCATCGGGACGTACATCGATTGACGTCCGCTCTCCCGACACCAGCATACATGCCTGGAGAAACAGGATCGTTGCCGCACCGATCAGCGCCAGGTATCGTCGTTTTCGGCACAAGAACGGTTGCACTCTTTATCCATACGACTCCGGGCGATCATCCGCATTGTACGTTGCCTCTTCTGGTACGAGTTTCAATCGCACCGGACGGCGCGCTTCGACATACAGATTACTCTCACAGTCGGTGCACACCAGGCGCGTGCCTGGAGTCACATACTCTTGCAGTGCCAGTTTTCGCCCGCAAACTGGGCACGTCGTCACTTCAAGCGGCATTGTTGTATTGCGATGACTCAATCCTGGGCAAACAACGACTCCACGAACGTTTCGGCATCGAAGAGTGCCAGATCGGTCATCTTCTCACCGGTGCCAACGTAGCGGATTGGGCGCTCGATATCCTGCGCAATGGCAAAGGCAATCCCTCCTTTGGCGGTGCCATCAAGTTTGGTGACCGCCACGTGGGTCACATCGACTGCCTTCAGGAATGATTTTGCCTGCAACACGCCGTTCTGACCGGTTGTGGCATCGATCACCAGCAGCACCTCGTGCGGTGCATCCGGGAAGCGTCGCCGGATGATATTGCGCAACTTTTGCAATTCCAGCATCAGGTTCGTCTTGGAATGCAGGCGCCCGGCGGTATCAATGATCAAGACATCAACATTATCTTTGGACACCGCCTCGATCGCATCGTATACCACTGCGCCGGGATCGGCGCCCTGGCCTCGTGAGATTACCGGCACACCCACACGCTCCGCCCATGTTTCCAGTTGCTCGGTCGCTGCAGCACGGAAGGTGTCGCCAGCTGCCAGCAGAACGCGTTTGCCGAACTGGTTCTTCAGGCGGTACGCTAGTTTAGCGATTAGGGTCGTCTTGCCAGAGCCATTGACGCCAACTACCAATATGATGTACGGGTGCGCATCGATCTGGGGATGACGTTCCTGTTCCTGAAGGACGCGTACCATCTCCGCCTTCAGCATATCGCGCGCCTCGCGCGCCCGCTTGACGCCATAACGGTTGCAACGGTCCTTGGTGCGGTTGACCAGATACATCGTTGTTTCGACGCCGACATCCGCCTGGATCAACAGCGCCTCGAGATCGTCCCACAGATCATCGGTGATCGGGTCATTGGTGGCGAACAGGCTGGCGATCTGTCCAAACAGGCCACGGCGCGCTTTCGCGGTTGCCTGATCGATCTTTTGCTCTTCCTGTCGTGCTTCTTCCTCAGTGCGCGGCGCATCCTGCCCGCGACCGAACATCCGCTTGAAAAATCCCATGATCTCCTCGCGATCTCGCCCGCGTTGCACACGTGTCTAACCCGTATTGTACCACGTTGCCGCCGGAGATCGACAAATCGGTCTGTCGGGACGTAGAACGCCCCGCATCTTGCACATGATCTGCACGATTTTCATCTTGCTTCTGCAAAATCTTCATGGTATAGTTGAGACAAGTCCACACACAAGGTATCCAGAATCGAAACGCAAGCGCAATAGTCACATCAGAAGGGAGTAAAGTCACATGCTGCGAACCATCAAACGCCGCGGAGTGGCGCTGATCGCCGGTTTGGGTCTGGTGCTGAGCATTGCAGCCTGCGCAAGTCAGGCAAAGGTGCAGGATCAACCGTTGCTGAACCAGTTAATGGCGCCGAACGGCTTCGTCATTCAGCAGCCAGCGCAGTCTCCAGCGCAGTTGAATCAGACGGACGTAAACACAGTGCCCTTGCTTGATCGCGTTGAGCAGGCGCCCGCTGCCCCCGCCAGCGATGCACAGGTGACGTTTGATCGTACAGAAAAGGCGCCAGCTGCCGCACCTGCGAGCAAGTCGCAGCACGCAACGGAAACGAAGAAGGACGCTGCTATGTCCATGGGGTGTGGAAAGTAACGTCGCCACTTCATAGACGTGAAACGAAACAGGGGTAGACACGGGTTTACCCCTGTTTTGTCTTCTGTTGCCAGGTTGAACTGGCCGTGGGGCTGATGGCGATTGAGAAATAAATCCGCTATCCCGCGCAAGCCGTCGGGGTGAACCCCTCGGCTATCCAGGGCAAAGCCCGCCTGCGCGGGCTGGCGCGCGCCGTCGGGGTGAACCCCTCGGCTATACGGGGCAAGGCCCGTCTGCGCAGGCGCGACGTTGCGCATGCGGGCTGAAGCCCTCCCTGAGCGCGTGGAAGCCCCTGCGGGGCTATGGCGTGCTCACCGCTGAGAGCGATGGGCAGCATGATTGAACCACATGCGTCCTGGGTGCGCGGGCGTCCCCGCCCGCATGCGGAGACTGCGGGCTAGTGGAGATTGAGAAATAAATCCGCTATCCCGCGCCAGCCATCGGGCTGAAGCCCTCGGCTATCCAGGGCGAAGCCCGCCTGCGCAGGCTGGATTGGGGCACGGCGATGCTACGCCGAAGCGGCACCGTTAGGGCACGGCATGCCGTGCCCCGACCTGCCGTACCCCGACCTGCAGCCGGAAACAGGCGCCTCGCGCGATACGGCAGGCCTAGACTATTCCAGACAAAACTCATCACAAGGGTTTTCATCTTTGTCAGTCATGGGTTATCTGGCGCATCGCGCCGTAGCGAACATTCACATCAGGCACATCGCACCAGGGCGAACGCTCAAACCTTCAACCTTCAACCTTCCCGCCTTCAACTCCCGCCTCACTCCGCTGCCGTCGGTGCCATCTCTTCGCTGTAATCCTTCAGTGTTGAGAGATCGCGGATGCGCTCGGTGAACAGAATGCCGTCCAGGTGATCGATCTCGTGCTGCAAGGCGCGCCCAAGCAATCCCGTTGCCCGGCGGATGCGCTGCCGCCGCCCGTTGAGATCGGTGTACTCGACGGTAACCCACGCTGCGCGTGGTACTTCACCGTACCAGCCCGGCAGGCTGAGGCACCCTTCCAGCCCCACGTCTTCCTGATCGCTGGCTTTAATAATTTCGGGATTGATTAGCACAAAGTTTTGCTCCGGCGCCACTTCGATCTTTGAACCGTCGGGGCGCTCTTCGACCACCGGCGGGATTGAAATGACCGCCAGGCGCTGCAAAACGCCGATCTGGGGCGCTGCGAGTCCAACGCCGTTAGCGGCGCGCATCGTCTCGACCATATCGGCCACCAGTTGTTTCAGCGCCGGGTTTGGCAACCGCACCGGATGGCAGCGCGTCGTCAGGATTTTCTTGTCGTCGGGGTTATCAATACGCAAAATGCGGCGCAGCGCCATAGCGTCCTGTCCTCCACAGAAGTTGCAGCACTCTCGATTGCGGTGCATTGGAACAATTATAGCATGGCGGCGCGAAGCGTGGACTTGCCGCAACGCCGCGCCCACACTTGACAGCCCGGCGTCCTAGTGGTACACTGCGCAATGCATTATCGCACAAGTTAGAGTTCGGTATGCATTCCCTGTTCGCCAAGCAGGTCAAGCAGAGCAAACAGCCGGACTCCTGGTCTGGTTAGGCTCGCTTGTCCCGCAGTGTGGTAGACAGGCGCCCGCTTCGCCAGACCAGGTGAAGCGGGCTTTCTGTTTGCGTCTCAGGAGGGTATCGTGGGGCAAACGCTTGCAGAGCAGATCCTTTCGCACGCTGCCGGGCGTCCGGTCGCTGCCGGCGAGAATATCGTCGCCAGGATTGATCTGGCGATGATGCACGACAGCATCTCACCGAGCATCATCAAAGTCCTGCACCACGAATTGGGTGCCGAACGGGTGTGGGATCGCGACCGTGTGGCAGTGGTGGTGGACCACGTTGCACCGGCGGCGACGATCCAGAATGCTGAGCATCAACTGGCGTTGCGACGGTGGGTGCGTCAGCAGCAGATCACGCATTTCTTCGATGTCGGGCGCGGCATCTCGCATCCGGTGCTGATCGAAGAGGGGCTGGCGCGTCCCGGTATGCTGATTATCGGCAGCGACTCGCACTCAACAGCGTATGGCGCGGTCGGGGCGTTTGGCACCGGCATGGGTTCCACCGATATGGCGCTGGCGCTGGCGACCGGGCAGACGTGGCTGCGTGTGCCGGAGACGGTGCGCATTCTGGCGCGTGGGCGGTTTCAACCCGGCGTCGGCGCGAAGGATTTGGGGCTGCGCGTAGCGCGTCTGATCGGTGCCGATGGCGCGACCTATCAGTCAGTTGAGTGGCACGGCGTCGAGGAATTGAGCATCGGCGAACGGATGACGCTTGCTACGCTCTCTGTTGAAATCGGTGCGAAGGCGGGGATCATTCCGCCCGTCGGTCCCGGTTGGGAGGAACACGCAAACCGTCGCGGCATCACCGTCCCGTCATGGTTGCGCGTCGAAGAAGGAGCGCGCTACAGTCGCACCGTGGAGGTCGATCTCAACACCCTTGAGCCACAGGTGAGCGTGCCGCACTTCGTGGACAATGTGCGCGACCTGAGCGATCTAGGGCGTGTTGATGTGGATGTGGTCTATATCGGTACCTGCACGAACGGTCACGCAAATGACCTTGCTGCTGCTGCGCGCATCCTAAAGGGGCGCAAAGTGGCGCGCGGCGTGCGCCTCCTAGTCGTGCCAGCGTCGAGCGAGGCGTTGCAGCAGGCGACAGCGGATGGAACGCTGGCGATACTCCTTGAAGCCGGCGCAGCCATTGGCACCCCCGGATGCGGCGCGTGTATTGGTCGGCACATGGGCGTCCTGGCGCCCGGCGAGGTCTGCCTGTTCACCGGCAACCGCAACTTCCGCGGGCGCATGGGATCGCCAGAGGCGCAGATCTACCTGGCGTCGCCTGAAGTTGCGGCGGCGACAGCAGTGCTGGGGTATATCGCTCACCCAGCGGAGGTTATGGATGGGCGGTAATGGGTTGCCATCGCCGCGATCAGTGCCCTGACGATTGGCAGTCTGTCAGGCTCAGGGTAGAGGGAGACGACCGGTGCATCTCGAAACAATCTCCATCCACGCCGGGCAGGAGATCGATCCGGCAACCGGATCGGTCATCCCGCCGATCTACCTGACGACAACCTTCGAGCGTGCGCCCGATGGGAGTTTTCCGCACGGGTACATCTACACCCGCAACGGCAACCCCAATCGCGCAATGCTCGAAACCTGTCTGGCGACGCTTGAAGGCGGCACGACCTGCGTGGCGTTCAGTTCGGGGCTTGCGGCGGCAATGAGCATCTTTCAGGCGTTGCGTCCCGGTGACCACGTCATTGCGCCCGACGATGCCTACCACGGGGTGACGCGATTGTTGCGCGACATCATGGCGCCGTGGGGTCTGGAGTATACCCGTGTCGATATGCGCGATCCGCAGAACGTTGCGGCTGCGCTGCGCCCGAATACGCGCCTGGTCTGGATCGAAACTCCTTCCAACCCGCTGCTCAAAATTGCTGATATTGCTGCGATTGCAAACATTGCCCATCAGGCAGGCGCGCTATGTGCGGTCGATAACACCTGGGCAACGCCAGTGCAGCAGCGTCCGCTCGAACTCGGCGCGGATATGGTAATGCACGCAACAACCAAATATATCAGCGGGCACAGCGATGTGCTTGGCGGTGCAGTCGTTTTTCGCGAGAACGATGCGTTTGCGGAAAGGGTGCGCTTCTTGCAGATCAACGGCGGGGCGGTTCCGTCACCGTTCGACTGCTGGTTGACATTGCGCGGTATTCAGACGCTGACGTACCGGGTGCGCGCCCACGCTGCCAGTGCAATGCGGGTCGCCCGTTTTCTGGCAACCCATCCGCGCATCGAGCGTGTCCACTATCCGGGGCTGGAAACCCATCCCGGTCATGCGGTCGCCACCCGGCAGATGCGCAGTTTCGGCAGCATGATATCGATTGAGGTTCAGGGCGGCGAAGCGGCGGCAATGGCGGTCGCAGCGCGGGTGCGGATCATCACCCGCGCCACGAGTCTGGGCGGCGTCGAAAGCCTGATCGAACATCGCGCATCGGTTGAGGGACCGGAGAGCGTTACCCCGCCCAACCTGCTGCGTATCTCGGTCGGTCTTGAGCATCCTGATGACCTGATCGCCGACCTGACGCAGGCGCTGGAGGTTGATGGCGTTTCGCCGCAGAGGTGAATGGGTTCTTATATAAATCCGGTCTGGTCTGCGCAGGCAGGCTTCGCACTGTGGGGCCGAGGGTTTATCGTGGCCGATAGCCGATAGCCGATAGCCGATGGTCGATAGGGTCGCCATTGGAGTTCGCGTTCCGCGCAGGCGGGCTTCACCCTAGCTAGCTGAGGGCTTATGGTCTTTGTGTCATTATTCCGCTCTAGCCCGCGCAGGCGGGCTTCGCCCTGGAAGCCGGAAGAGAACACGGATCGGCACGGATGCTACGGATCAGCACGGATGAAGGTTTGCCGGGAATCGCCCGCGCAGACGGGCGTCGCCCTAGATAGCCGAGGGCTTATGATCTTTATTAAGTCCGGTATAGCCTGCGCAGGCGCGCTTTGCCCAGTATAGTCGAGGGCTTCAGCCCCACGGCAAGAGGCGAATACCGGTTTATACTCTTAATTTTCATTAGCCCCACGGCTCATTCGGCATAGCGGATTATAGCAGTGCACAGAATGATTGAACCACCTGCATCCTGGGTGCGCGGGCGTCCTCGCCCGCATGCGGCGACTGCATCGCTCCGTGTCCTCCACATCTCCGCGTGCATCAGAGCGGCTCACGCGGAGGCGCGGAGGCGCGGCGCTGGGGAGCGCAGCGGATGCGCGCGCCTGGTGCGACATGGCAGACCCGGGCAAGGGTCAACGTATCTGAGAAGTGCTGTAAATTCTCAATATAAGCCCGACGGCACGAGGCGAATACCGGTTTCTATTCTCATCGATGAGATGCAGAAAGGACAGAACAATGGCTCGAATCTGGCGTTTTGGCGCCAATGTCAATACCGATCAGATCGTTCCCGGTCGTTACGCACCCTATATGCTGAAGAGCGAGGAAGAACTGCGTAACTACCCATTCATTGAGGCACGCCCGGAGTTTGCTTCGACCGTGCGCCCTGGCGACCTGATCATTGCTGGTCCGAACTTCGGGTGTGGCTCATCGCGCGAATACGCGCCGCTGGCACTCAAGATGGTCGGCATCGGAGCGATTATCGCGCCGCTCTTTGCGCGCATTTTCTACCGCAACGCGCTCAACCTGGGCATTCCGCTGTTCGAGGCGGATCTGACTAATCAACTGGAGGATGGGCAGGAAGTTGAGTTCAACGTCGAGACCGGTGTTATCATTGCCGATGGGCGCACCATTCAGTTGCCGCCGCCGCCTGAATGGATGCGCGAGGTCTGGCGCGAGGGCGGCATCATTCCGTTTTACCGCAAGTATCGACGCTTCCCTGGAGCCGTAACGGTATGAACGCAGCGCCGTACACTATTCTGGTCATCCCCGGCGACGGCATTGGGCGTGAAGTGATCCCGGCAGCGGTCGCAGTCTTGCGCGCTACCGGCTTGCCCTTGCACTTCGAGAACGCCGATGCCGGATGGGAATGTTTCCAGCGCCAGGGGGAGGCGCTCCCGCCGGCCACGCTTGCCGCTGCGCGGACGGCAGACGCGATCCTGTTTGGCGCCGTCGCATCGCCCATCTACCCGGTCGTCGGGTATCGCAGCCCGATTGTCCGGTTGCGCCGCGAACTCGATCTGTACGCCAATATCCGCCCAGTCTTCGACGACCTGCCGGAGAATGGCAGCAACCCTCAGCGGCGGAAGATTGATCTCGTCGTGGTGCGCGAGAACACGGAAGATGTGTACGCCGGACGCGAACGTGTCGAGGACGATGGGGCGACTGCGATTGCCGAGCGTGTCATCACCCGGCGTGCCAGCGCACGCATCATGCGCGTCGCCTGCGACCTTGCGCGCGCCCGGCGCAGCGCGCGTGGCGGATCAGACGCGCCGCCAGGAAAGGTGACCATCGTTCACAAAGCGAATGTGTTGCGCGAAACATGCGGACTGTTCCGCTCCGTCGCGCTTGAGGTCGCACAGGCGTACCCCGATCTCCAGATCGATGAGATGCTGGTCGATACCTGCGCACTCCAACTCGCCACCCGACCTGAACGGTTCGATGTTATCGTCACCACCAACCTGTTCGGCGATATTCTGTCGGACGTTGCATGCGCCTGGGGTGGCGGATTGGGTCTGGCACCATCGGCGAACCTGGGTGAACGGCATGCGCTGTTCGAGCCAGTGCACGGCGCAGCACCTGATATTGCCGGGAAAGGTATTGCCAATCCGCTGGCGGCGATTGGATGCACTGCGCTGCTTCTCGACCATCTTGCCGGTCGTGCACCGGCAGACCTGGCTTCCGCCATGCGCAGTTGGAGCGCATGCATCCAGCGCGCCATTCGCCACGTGCGCGCTGCTGGTCCACACACGCCCGACCTGGGTGGCATCGCAACCACCACCGATGTTACCAACGTGGTACTTTCACATATGTTTAATACCTGAGAAAGGATCATCGTTATGCGCGCCACATGCCCGGAGTGCGAAGCCGAAATCACCCTTCCCGAAGGCACAGTCGAAGGCGAGATCCTCACATGTCCCGACTGCGCTGCCGAACTGGAAGTCATCAGTATCAATCCGCCAGAACTGGCGCTTGCGCCGGAAGTTGAAGAGGACTGGGGAGAGTAACGTATGCGAGTTGGCGTTCTTTGCTCACGCATCCGTGTCGAAGAGAAACTACTCTTCGCGGAACTGGAACGACGCGGCATCGCCTATGAACGTATCGACGACAATGATGTCGTTTTCGACCTCAATGAAGGACGCTACGAGTACGATGTCGTGCTCGAACGAAGCATTCACCATTCACGCGCGCTCTATGCGCTGAAGGTCTTCAACGACGCTGGCGTTCCAACGGTCAATACCGCGTATGTCGCCGACATCTGCGGCGACAAGTTCAAGACTACCCAGGCGCTGATCCGCGCTGGCGTGCCGACGCCGCGCACCCGGATGGCGTTTACGCCGGAATCGGCGCTGCGCGCTATCGAAGACCTCGGCTATCCGGTCGTTCTCAAACCTGCCATTGGCTCCTGGGGACGCCTGATCGCTAAGGTCAACGACCGCGAGGCAGCGGAAGCATTGCTCGAACACAAACAGATCCTCGGTTCATACCATCATTCGATCTTCTACATTCAGGAGTACATTCCCAAACCGCACCGACGCGACATCCGCGCCTTCGTCGTCGGCGACGAGTGCATCTGCGCGATTTACCGCACGAGTGAGCACTGGATCACCAACACTGCGCGCGGCGGGATCGCAAGTGCTTGCCCGGTGACGCCAGCACTGGCAGACCTGTGCGTCAGCGCAGCGTATGCCGTTGGCGGCGGAGTGGTGGCTATCGACGTGCTCGAAGCACCCGATGGCAGGCTGCTGGTGAACGAAGTGAACTACACCATGGAGTTTCGCAACAGCATCGCACCAACCGGCGTAGACATCCCGGCGCGGATCATCGATTACACACTGGCGGCGGCAAGGAAGGGATAACCGGGAGGAGTGTTCGCATGAGCGTCCGTGTCTCTATCGTCGGTGGCAGCGGCTACGTCGGCGGTGAACTCCTGCGGTTGCTCCTCTTTCATCCGCTGGTAACCGTCGCGCAGGCGACCTCCGAGCGTCTGGCGGGCAAGCCGATCACCGTTGCCCATCCGAACCTGCGCGGCATTCCTGCGGCGCGCGAGATGCAGTTCACGTCGCAGGACCAACTGCTGCCGTGCGATGTCCTGTTTCTGGCGCTGCCGCACGGCGACGCTGCCCGCGCTATCGACCGCTTTGCGCAGCTTGCACCAAAGATTATTGATTGTTCCGCCGATTTTCGTCTGCGCGATCCGGCGCTGTACGCTCGCTGGTACGGCGAAACGCACCCGGCGCCACACTGGCTGGAGCGGTTCGTGTACGGTCTGCCGGAACTGCACCGCGACGCTATCCGCACCGCCAGGTACGTCAGCGGCGTCGGATGCAACGCGACTGCGACCAACCTGGCGTTGCTGCCGCTGGTGCGTGCCGGACTGATCGACCCTACGCGCGATGTGATTGTCGAAGTGAAAGTCGGCTCGTCGGAGGGTGGCGCGCAGCCGGGTGAATCATCGCACCACCCGGAGCGGAGTGGGGCAGTGCGCTCGTTTGCGCCCGTCGGTCACCGGCACACTGCCGAGGTCGTGCAGGAACTCGGGCTATCGCGGGTGCACCTGTCGATCACGAGCGTCGAGTTAGTGCGTGGTGCGCTTGCCACTGCGCACGCATTCGCCGGCGCACCGGTGAGCGAAAAAGACCTGTGGCGCGCATTCCGCGCTACGTATGGCAGTGAGCCGTTCGTGCGCATTGTGCGTGAAAAGCAGGGGGTGTACCGCCTGCCTGAACCGAAAATCCTGGCGGGAAGCAACTACGCCGATGTCGGGTTCGCCGTTGATGAAGAGACCGGACGGATCGTAGCGATCTGCGCCATCGACAACCTGATGAAAGGCGCAGCCGGAACCGCTGTCCAATGTATGAACCTGATGTGCGGCTTCGACGAGCGTACCGGTCTGGAGTTCCCCGGATTACATCCTATTTAGGAGAACCAAGAACCGAGAACCGAGAACCAAGAACCAAGAACCAAGAACCAAGAACCGAGGACTGAGGACTGAGGACTGAGAACTGAGGACTGAGAACTGAGGACTGAGGACTGAGGACTGAGGACTAAGGACTGAGAACTGAGAACTGAGAACTGAGAACTGAGAACTGAGAACCGGATGTTGTGCAGAGACCGGTCGTGCGTCTAGCTGGCGGTTGATGAAGAATGAGGAAATAGACTGATATTCGTCTCGTGCCGTCGGGATCATATTGAGCATTATAGCGGTGCGCAGAATGATTGAACCACCTGCATCCTGGGTGCGCGGGCGTCCCCGCCCGCATGCGGCGACTGCATCCCTCCGCGTCCTCCACATCTCCGCATGCATTGGGCCGGCTCACGCGGAGGTGCGGAGGCGCGGCGCTGGGGAGCGCAGCGGATGCGCGCGCCTGGTGCGACACGGCAGACCCAGACAAGGGTCAACGTATCTGAGAACTGCTATGATCCGGTACGCGCCGCGTGCCGTCAGGCTCAAGCCCTCGGCTATACAAGGCAACGCCCGCCTGCGTAGGCTATGGCTAAATAATTTCTCAAAGACCATAAGCCCTCGGCTATGGAACGCGAACGCACCTGCACGGAACGCGAACTTCAACGGTGACCCTATCGTCTATCGCCTATCGCCTATCGTCTATCGCCTATCGCCTATCACCATCACCTATCGCCTATCACCTATCACCTATCGCCTAGAGACATATGGACATGTCACCAATACCAGAGTTCTTGCGCAGCGAAAACCCGGCACAGCCGCGTTACCACGAAGCGATCGAACTGTTTGCCCTATTCGATTATCTGAAAGCCGTGCGCTGGGGCGTCTTCAGCATCCGCGAGTCCCTCCAGGCAGTCGGCGAATGCCGCGACGGGACGCTTCAGGGATTCCACCTGACCGTCGATGAAGCATGGGAAGCCGTGCGCGGCATGGACTCGCTCGGAGTCGGGGTGATCGAACTTCCGGCATTTCCCGCCAACCCACCCGGTCAGGCGTTCAACCGCCGTCTGCTGGAGCGCGCGGCAGCTCATGGGTTGACAACTACCTTCGCCGCACACGCGCGCTGCGTGATGTCCGACATCCGCACTGCTGCCGAAACCGGATTCCGTCGCCTCCACCTCTACATTGGCGTTAGTCCGATCAAGCAGGCAACGGTGCGCGCAAACGCAACCCAACTTGCCGACAAAGCGTTCGAGTCCATTCGCCTGGCGCGCGAACTCGGTTTCGACTGTGTGCGCATCAGCACCGAAGACGCCTACCGCACGCCGCTGGAGGACTACCGCGCCTTCTATGAGCGCTTGCAGGATCACCTGATCCGTCACAACCTGCACGTTGACGGTATCGGCATCCCCGACACCGTTGGCGTCGGTACAATCGACGACCTTGGCGACCGGATCGCCATTCTGCAGCATATTGGCATCCGATTTGCCTTTCTCGAATGTCACATCCACAATGACATCGGGCACGCCGATCGGTTATACGTTGATACGTTGCTCCTCTGCATGCGGCTTGGCATTATAATGCTTCCCGATTTCTCGATCCTGGGGATTGGTGAGCGCAACGGCACGATCGGTCTCAGTTCGCTAATTGAAGCTATCTACCGGCGTTTGCTGCTCCTCTACCCGCGGTCGATGCCCGCCATCCGTCAGGCAGTGCGCGAGAAGCTTGGCGTCCTGCCCGACGGTGAACTGTTCGTCAACCGCTACCGTGACCTCGATTCATTCTTCTACCGGATTCTGGCGCGCAGCGGCTTTGTGTTCGACCGAAGCCCGTTTTCATCGAACACTGAGTACGATGGTTCCGGTGTCCATGCCGACACCACCCTGCGCGCGTTTCGTCTGGCGCTGGAAAACGGCTATGAAGGGCAGCGGGCGATTGATCTGGGCAACAGCGCCTACGCCGGGGCGCTGCCGCCCTACGACATGCCGCTGCGCACGCCGGTGCTTGCCTGCTTCGGATGCGGCAAGAGCAACGTGCGCTTCTGGCGCGAACGGGAACACCTGGTCCTGCGTCATCCCGACGATATTCGCCTCAGAATTGCGCCCTACGCCGATGATCTTGCCGAAGAGAGCCAGCACATCCCAACCGACGAGGCAACCGCCGATGAACTCGCTGCGCGGCTGATCCGCTGCGCCAGCGTGCGCGAAGGCGGGATCACCCATCACCAGGCAATGGAGATCGTCCGACTCTTCTACCGTCCAAAGGAGGCATGCGCATGATCGTCGTCAAAGTCGGCGGTGGCGCCGGCATCGCCTATGACACACTCTGCAACGACCTGGCGGCGCTGACACGCACCGGTCAGCGTTTCGTGCTGGTGCACGGCGGCTCCCACGAAACCAACACCCTTGCCGAACGGCTCGGACATCCACCTCGCTTCGTGACATCACCCTCCGGGTACACCAGCCGTTACACTGACCGTGTGACCCTGGAACTCTTTCTGATGGCGACCGCCGGCAAAGTCAACAAACTGATCGTTGAGCGTCTCCAGCGATTGGGAGTGAACGCCATCGGTCTCTCCGGTCTCGACGGGCGCATCCTTCAGGGACAGCGCAAGGCAGTCATTCGCATCGTCGAAAACGGCAAACAGAAAATCCTGCGTGACGACTGGACCGGAACGGTCGAACAGGTCAACACTGACCTGCTGCGTCTGCTGCTGGACGCCGGACTGTTTCCGGTCATTGCACCGATTGCCGTCAGCACTATCGGCGAAGCGCTCAATGTTGACGGCGACCGTGCAGCGGCGGCGATTGCGGCAGCGCTTGGCGCCGACACGCTCGTGCTGCTGACCAACGTTCCCGGTCTGTTGCGCGCCTTTCCCGACGAAAGCACCCTTGTGCGGCACATTCCGCGCGCCGATGTCGAAGCGTACCTGCCGCTAGCGCAGGGGCGGATGAAGAAGAAAATCCTGGGCGCATCCGAAGCACTCAGCCAGGGCGTGGGGCGGGTCATCCTCGGTGACGCGCGCGTATCCGAACCGGTCTCACACGCGCTTGCAGGCGAAGGCACGGTCATCGCATGACACGTCGGCGACAACGCTCTTCATCCTGGTTGCCGCTCAACTGGTAGCAGCCGTCGGCTTCGGTATGCCCTTCCCATTTCTGCCGCTGTATGTCAAGCGCCTTGGTACGAATACCGGCTTGTGGAGATTGAGAATTTACAGCAGTTCTCACAGAGGTTGAACCTGTTGGACAAGGCTAAACACTTTTGGACGACCGCAACGAACATCACGCACCACGCCGTGACCGAAATGAATTTCGGTCTACCCTCTGCCGGCAGCAGGCGCCTCGTGCGATATGGCCAGATAGGAACGATGGTCAACGTACTTCATCAGCTCCACAGACAGAACGTTCTTCATGAGCCGCCAGGCTATCAGACACATACCGGTTTATATTCTTCTTCATCAAACGCCGGGTAGAGGCACAACCAGTCTCTGCACAACGTCCGGTTCCCGGTTCTCAGTTCCTGGTTCCTGGTTCTCAGTTCTCGGTTCCAGGTTCCAAGTCCTTGGTTCTCGGTTCTCGATTCTTGGTTCTCGGTTCCCGGTCCTCAGTTCTCACGTCTCAACTCATTGTACACGTTTCTCTTCTCCTGCCCGCGATTATGTCTGTTGCGCAATTCTTCATACTGATGTAATATCCTAATCAAACTCCAATGGCTGTAGCGTTCATAAATGCTCCGCTCTCTTGTGCTACAGCACGCCGGGACACAGGCAGTTCTGCGAAGGGAGAAACACCATGTCAAAGAAGTGGGTCTACCTTTTTACCGAGGGTAACGCGTCGATGCGCGATCTTCTTGGTGGCAAAGGCGCTGGTGTGGCTGAGATGACCCGTACCGGCGTTCCCGTTCCCCCCGGTTTCACCATCACAACTGAAGCATGCAACGAATACTATGCGCGCGGCAGGCAGTTTCCCGAAGGATTGTGGGAACAGACCCTCGAAGCGCTGAAGGTGATCGAAGCGCAGGTCGGAAAGAAATTCGGCGACCCGACCAATCCGCTGCTGGTATCGGTTCGCTCCGGTGCGCGTGAATCGATGCCCGGCATGATGGACACCGTGCTCAACCTTGGTCTCAACAAAGAAACGCTCGAAGGTCTTGCCCGCCTGACCGACAATCGACGCTTTGCCGCCGATGCCTACCGACGGTTCATTCAGTTGTTCGGCAAGATTGTGCTCGGCGTCGATGGCGAGAAGTTCGAGCATGTGATGAACGAAGCCAAAGGGAAGGATCGCCAGGATACCGATCTGACAGCCGACGAGCTAATGCAGATAGCTGAGACATTCAAGACGATCATCAAGGAAGATACCGGTATCGATTTCCCGGAAGACCCTTACGAGCAGTTGCGCATGGCAATCACTGCCGTCTTCAATTCCTGGATGGGACGCCGCGCTGTCGATTATCGCCGTGTCTATAAGATTCCCGATACGTTGGGCACTGGCGTCAATGTACAGATGATGGTCTTCGGCAATATGGGGAACGACAGCGCTACGGGTGTCGCCTTCACGCGCAACCCGGCTACTGGCGAGGATGAACTGTACGGTGAGTACCTGGTCAATGCGCAGGGCGAAGATGTGGTTGCTGGCATTCGCACCCCGAAGCCACTTAGCAAACTGCGCGAAGAGATGCCCGAAGTCTACCAGCAGTTCTCCGAGATCGCTAAGATGCTCGAGCGTCACTACAAAGATGTACAGGACGTCGAGTTCACCATCGAGCGTGGCAAACTCTGGATGCTGCAAACGCGCAACGGCAAGCGCACCGGTATGGCAGCAGTCAAGATCGCGGTTGATATGGTCAACGAAGGGTTGATCGACAAGCACACCGCGCTCCGTCGAGTGCAGCCAGAGATGCTCAATCAGTTCCTCTTCCCCATTGTTGATCCCCGCGCCGCTGAACATGCCACCAAGCTGGCACGCGGTCTCGCAGCCGGTCCCGGTGCTGCGCAGGGGCGAATCGTGCTTGATCCCGACGAAGCAGCAGCGCGCGCGGAGCAGGGTGAGCGCGTGATCCTGGTGCGTACCGAGACGGCGCCAGAAGACTTCCATGGGATGGTCGCTTCCCAGGCGATCCTGACCGCACGTGGCGGTCTTACGAGCCACGCCGCAGTGGTGGCGCGTCAACTCGGGAAGTGCTGTGTCTGCGGTTGCGGTGATCTGGAGATCGACTACAAAGCTGGCACGATCCACGTCCATGGAACGGACACAGTACTTAAGGCGGGCGATTGGATCACGGTAGATGGTCACTCCGGGTGGGTGTATGCCGGTCAGGTCGAGACGCGAGAAGCCGAGGTCGTTCAGGTCATTCGTGGCCAGATGAAGCCCGAGGACTCGAAACTCTACGGCTACTTCAGCACATTCCTGAGCTGGGCGGATGAAGTACGGCGCCTGGGCGTGCGCGCTAACGCCGATACGCCAGCCGATGCACGGATTGCGCGATTGTTCGGCGCTGAAGGCATTGGTCTTTGCCGGACTGAGCACATGTTCTTCGAGGGAAACCGCATCGATGCAGTGCGTGAGATGATTGTGGCGGAGACTGCTGAGGATCGTCGCAAAGCGCTGGCAAAGATTGAACCGTTACAGCAGGGTGATTTCGAGGGTATCTTCGAGGTCATGGACGGTCTGCCGGTAACGATCCGCACCCTTGATCCGCCGCTCCACGAGTTTCTGCCGCACGGTGACCGGGAAATTGAGGAACTGGCGCATAAAATGGGTATCGACCCCGCTCAGCTCAAAGCAAAAGTGGAAAGTCTGCGCGAGGCGAACCCGATGCTTGGGTTCCGCGGCTGCCGTCTCGGTATCGAATATCCGGAGATTACTGAGATGCAGGCGCGCGCCATCTTCCGCGCCGCTGCTAAATGCCAGGCGCGCGGCATTCGCGTTCATCCCGAAATCATGATTCCACTCGTCGGTGATGTAAGCGAACTGCGAATGCAGGGGGACATCGTCCGGCGGGTTGCTGATGAGGTGATGGCAGAAACCGGGCAAAAGATCGACTATTTGCTTGGCACTATGATCGAGGTGCCGCGCGCCGCGCTAACTGCCGACAAGATCGCAACAGTTGCTGAGTTCTTCTCCTTTGGCACCAACGACCTGACCCAGATGACATTCGGTATGAGCCGGGATGATGCTGGACGCTTCCTGCCCGTCTACGTCGAAAGCAAACTGCTCAAGGACGATCCTTTCGAGGTGCTGGATCAGGAGGGCGTTGGGCAACTGGTGCGGATGGCTGTCGAGCGTGGGCGTAGCACCCGACCTGACTTGAAGACCGGTATCTGTGGCGAACACGGCGGTGAGCCGGAAAGTGTCAAGTTCTGCCACCGTGTCGGTCTCAACTATGTCTCGTGCAGCCCGTATCGCATCGTCATTGCTCGCCTTGCGGCAGCGCAGGCAGTGCTGGAGGAGCAGAAGGGTTAGGCAGTCGGCGCTGACAGGTCTGGCTGAGTAATACGCGCCAAATGGAAGACGGCGCGATCTCTCGGGGGTAGTTACCGGGAGATTGCGTCGTCGCTTTGTTTATCGCAGTGCTACGGGGTACGCAGCATACGGAGGGCAAGAGCGGTCCGCTGCGCCTCAGATCGCTCTACCCATACGTCGCTGCGAACTGGAACGCTGGAACCATGCGCGGATGACGTTGCACCTGGCGCCACTCGTCGCAAACCCGGCGATAGATGCCAAGTGTCATTTGTGCAATTGAGTGCCAGTTGTACCGGGTGCAGACATCCTGGAACGCATTGAGCGCGCGCGCCTGGGACCAGTGGGGGTGTGCCAGTGTATGCGTAATCCCCCACACTAGCGAGTCGACATTGTTGGGATACACTGTTAGCCCGGTTTCGTGCAACTTCACCACTTCTGCCAGACCGCCGGTGTGCGCCACGATGACCGGACATCTGGCTGCCATTGCCTCTAGTGCCACGATGCCAAAGGGTTCATACAGCGACGGAAAGACGGCTGCATCGGCTGCGTGATACAGGCGGTCACGCTCCTCATCGCTGATGCGACCGGTGAACGTTACATAATCAGCTACACCGGCATTCCGCGCACGCTGACGAAGTGTATCGAGATACCCGCCAGTGCCAGCGATGACCAGGTGAGCATCGGGAAACCGTGCCAGCACGCGCGACCAGGCGTCGATCAACAGGTGCAACCCCTTCTCGTACACGATCCGTCCAACAGAGAAGACAAGTGGTTGATCGTCGCGCACAAAGCGACGGCGAAACGCCACGCGCTCCTCATCGCTTCGAAATGGGGAAGAGCGCACGACCACGCCGTTTGGGACAATATCGATCTTTTCATATGGTGTATCGAAGGCGGTGTGAACCTCCTGCGCCATATAGTGCGAACAGGTAATGACGCGATGCGCCTCGACCGTCAACAAGCGTTCCACACGGTCGATCTGAAATGAGAGATCGTTCGTCAGATGCCCCTGATGCCGCCCGCGTTCGGTTGCGTGGATCGTTGCCAGGAGGGGGAGATGACAAAGGTGTTTGAGGGCGATGCCTGCCTGCGCGACGAGCCAGTCGTGCGCGTGGATGAGATCAAAGCCGCCAGCGTGACGCTGCACATCGAGGGCAGCGTGCTTCAGCGCAATGTTTAGTTCCTGGGTCAGCGGAAAGAGCATGCGATCAGCAATTGGCGGGACGGCGACGCGATAGATATGAACGCCATGCGCAGTGCGCTCGTACCGACTGCCCTCCTTGAGTTGAGGAGTGATGATGTGAACTTCAATGCCGATCTGCGCCAGGGCATCGGTCAGATCAGTGACGTGACGTCCCAGGCCGCCGATGATGTGTGGCGGGTACTCCCAGGATAACATCAAGATACGCATAGTCCCTCGACATGAAAAACCGACCGCTGTTCTTCGGCGTGTGGATGCATAAACGCTGGCTGGTGCGCGTCATCACGCAATAAGAACAACGGCCGGGACGATCATCGCACCAAGGCGAATCTAATGTTAAGCAATTATAGCATAACCGGTTTAGTATGTCACCTTTCAATCAAATGACAATCATATGGCGTCGATCTTGTATAATTGGTCATCTTCGACTCCTATCCCGGTGTCGGCGAGGTCTGGTCGCCGGAAAGGGGTATTGTGTCGCTGGAAGCGTTCTTTGATTGAAAACGAAGGTCTCCGTCTGTGCTTAAGAATCGTCTTCTGCTTTCGATCAGCGCCGGTCACTTTGCGGTTGATGTTCTCAACAGCGTTCTGCCAGTTTTGCTAACGGCGCTGGCAGTGCCGCTGGCACTCAGCAATGCCCAGATTGGTATTGCGCTCACGATCCAGATCTTTGCCGGTGCGCTGTCACAACCGCTCTTTGGTTGGCTGGCGGATCGCTTTAGCGCGCGACCAGCTGCGCTGGCAGGCTGCGGTGTTGTGTGGATGGCAATCTGCCTGGCTGCCATTGCGCTTTCGATGAACTGGACCCTGATCATTCTTCTAGTGGGGTTAATGGCGCTTGGATCTGGTCTCTTCCACCCGATCGGTACAGCGAGCGCTGCGGCTTCTGCACCGTCACGCGCTGCGAGTGCAACTGCCATCTTCTTCTTCAGCGGGCAACTTGGTCTTTCGCTGGGTCCGCTGCTGGGCGGCGCGTTGCTCACGACGCCAGATGGCATACGTTTGATGCCGGTGCTTGCAGCGTTGATGCTTGCGCCAGCAGTGCTGCTGTTTGCTGCGCCCCATCCTGTGATACCCGTGGGAGGCACGGCATGCGCTGCCCGTGCTGTAGTGCGCGTTGGGATTGCGATCCTGGCAGCGTTTATTGTGCTGGTGGCGATCCGTTCATCTATTCAGTCAGTATTCATGGCGTTCCTGCCCAAACTGTTTGCTGACCGCGGCTGGGAGCCGGTCGCCTATGGTGCGATTGCCGGGACATTCATGTTTACCGCTGCAATCGGCAATATCATTGCTGGTGATATTGCCGATCGCTTTGGTATGCGTGCCGCGACGATCTGGCCCCTCCTGATTAGCGTGCCAGCCGGTCTGGTCTGCGTATGGTCGCCTTCACCACTCACGGCATTCATTGCATGCAGTGTTGCTGGTATGGTTATCGGTGGGCAGCACAGTGTGCTGGTGGTGCATGCGCAACGGTTACTGCCGGTACGACAGGGGTTTGCCGCCGGGTTGATCCTAGGGTTCACTTTCGCAACAGGCGGCATCGGCACCGCGCTGGTCGGTGCGCTGGCTGATACGGTCGGTCTGTTCACGGCGATGCAGGCCACAGTACTGCTGGCGATCCCCGCGGCAGTGCTGGCGCTGACATTGCCGGGACGCGAATCTGTCGTTTCAGCAATCACAGTAGCAGAGGCGTGATGCTCTGGTGGGCTCTTATGTAACCACGGATGGGCACGAGGCGTCCCAGCACGGTAGCAAGTCTCGTGCGTCGTTGCAACGACGAGATGCTACATGTACCGTCATTGCCCGTGAGGGCGCGGCATGCCATGCCCCGACGACTCCGCTTCGGCGTGGCATTGCCGTAGTCCTGCTCCGCAATGATCACGAGGTGATCCCATCATGCCGCATCTGAGTGCGCCAGCGCGCCGCGTCGGCATACGAGCGGGAGCAATGACGGGACGCATCAGGTTGCATACTTTGTTGAAATGGCCATATCTGTCGTAGCCGTCCTGGCTCCCCCTTTTCCCCTTGTGGGAGAAGGAGGTCGGGGCTCACAGGAACAGGTTTTTGGGGAAGCCCCTGCGTGCCATCTCCCGTTTCAGGCATCAGGATGCCCGCACCCCCCTACTTCCCTTGTGAGAGAAGGGGGTTGGGGGGATGAGGGGCAAACAGGATTACGCATCGCTTCCCCTTTTGACGGGATGCTGCGGAAGGAGCGGCGCGTGACGTTCAGCGACCCGGCGATGACTCTCTTCGGGTGAATGTCCCTCCAAACGCAGGTAGGCGTATTTGAACAGGTCGCGGGTGGTTGCGACCGCTGGCGCAGCCAGCAGAATGCCAAGCAGACCGAACAATGTACCCATCACGATCATGGCAACGGTCAGCACCGCTGGATGGACCCCAACACTGTCGCCAATGATACGTGGTACCAACAAACTGTTTTCCAGTTGTTGCACCGCAATGTACAGTGCAAGGACAGCAAAGCCCGCCGTCGGCGAAATGCCAAAACCAAGGATGACCCCCGGAATAGCGCCAATAGTCGGACCGAGTACCGGAATAAATTCGGTGACGCCAGCGATCAATGCCAGCACCAGAACATAGTCGCCGAGTGGGAACCCAAGCATCTCCAGCCCTACCAGTCCGATGCCAACTGCCAGACCCACCGTGACGCAGAGAATGATCTGCCCGCGAATATAACCACCCAGCACGTTGTTGATAATTTCCCACACATTCCAGAAATCGGCACGGGCGCGTGGATGCACCAGTTGGTTGAAGAAGACCCGCCCCTGCTGCTTGTCGTACAACACGTAAAAGAGCCAGATCGGCAAAGAGATGAAACCCAGAATAAACGTTACCGTGTTGAGCAACTGGATCAATTGATTGAGGAGGAACGCTCCTCCTCGCTGTAGATATGTATCGATGTTATTCTGCAACGAGCGTAGCAGATTCGCCAGACTATCTTCGATAGGTTGCTGCAGCGACGGGGGTACCTGATCACGGTACTGTTTGACGACCGAGTCCACAAACATTTGCACTTCGCTGAAACTGGGCAACTGGCGAATCAGCCGTGCTACCTGCTCAATTAGCGGCGGGATGATGAGCGCAAACGTTGCTGCAATGCCCAGAAAGCCCAGCGCATAGACGGCGAGGATTGCCAGCCAGCGCGGCATCCAGCGATCAAAAAAGTCAACCGCTGGTGCCATCAGATATGCCAGCACCAGACCGATTACAAATGGGATCAATACCGGGCGAGTTGACCATAACATTGAGCCGATGATATACAGTGCCAGCGCCACCAGCGACCAGCGTGCGATCAGTCGCAGGAGCGGATTGGTCGCCCTTGTCGTGCGTGCGCTCTGGTCTGTTTCAGTCATACCAGCCTTATCCGGCATGGCAGACGCTTCTATCGCCTCTTCCTGGAGTTCTTCCTGCGGTTCAACTGCTCTCATGACATCTTGTTATCCTGTATAGCACGCGATCTTCCTATCGGATCACAGCTATGCCGCCATACGTTACAATGTTGCATGCAATGTGTCAAGGCTTATAGTACGGTGGGATATATGATCCGTCTTCTTCTCGACACCGACATCGGCACCGACGTCGATGATTGTCTGGCGCTGGCGCTCATTTTGACCTCGCCCGAACTTCACCTTGAAGGTGTGACCTGTGTGTATGGTGATGTACTGCTCCGCAGCCGCATGGTACGAAAGCTGCTAGACCTCCGCGGTTCCATCTCGACGCCGGTTTTTGCTGGTGCAACTCAACCAATCCTTGGGTTGCAGCCAGTATACTGGGGAGGGCATGAGGGGGCTGGCTTGCTCGATGCAAATGACCAGATCCTCGCGCCGGAGCCAGAGCATGCGGTCGATTACCTGGTGCGTACGGTCATGAACAATCCAGGGCAGATCCATCTCGCTGCGATCGGTCCGTTGACCAACATTGCGCTGGCGCTGAAGCGTGAGCCACGCCTGGCGCACGCGCTTGCCGGCTTGACGATTATGGGCGGTGCGTGCCGGAGCTACGACTCGCTGCATATTGCGTATGTCGAGCACAACATCCGCTGCGATCCAGAGGCAGCCCATATTGTGTTCAGTTCTGGCGCTCCCATTTCACTTGTCCCGCTCGATGTCACCCTTCAGACGCGCATCCGATCCGCTGATGTCGAACGGATCCGGGGTGTGGGGACGCCGTTTCATATGGCGGTTGCCGATCAGGTAGCGCTATACCCGCCGTTCCGAGCGCGCGGGTTTACCTATCTGCACGATCCACTGGCAGTTGCAACAATCCTGGCACCCGATCTGGTCACCTGGCGCACGCTGCGTGTCGATGTCGAAATGAGCGGACGTCTGACCACTGGTATGACGCTTATGCGCGAACCATCCGATGCTGCGCCCGCTAATGCCCGGGTTGCACTCCAGGTCGATGCAGCACGCTTCGAGGAGTGGTTCTTGTCGCGGGTTGCTGCGAAATAACAGGTTGAGGCGTCATTCTTCGCGCAGAATATAACCGACGCCGCGCACGGTATGGATCAGACGCGGTTCGCCGTGCGCCTCGAGTTTCTGGCGCAGATAGCGGACGTACACTTCGATAATGTTGCTCTCTCCGCCGAAGTTGTAGCCCCATACGCGGTCGTAGATGACATCGCGGGTGAGGACCTGTTGCGGATGACGCATGAACAGTTCGAGTAGATCGTACTCTTTGGCAGTGAGATCGACCCGTCGGTTGCCAACGGTAACCTGGTGCGCAGCCAGATCCATTGTTAGGGGACCGTAGCGCAACACGGTTGTGGCGTCTTCTCGCTGACGACGACGGAGCTGGACACGAATACGCGCCAGCAGTTCTTCAAAAGCGAACGGTTTGATCAGATAGTCATCCGCACCAGCTTCAAGACCGGCAACCCGATCTGGAATGGCGTCACGTGCCGTCAGCATAATGATCGGCACATCCGATGCAGCGCGCAACCGCCGTGCAACCTCCAACCCATCAATGCCTGGCAGCATCAGATCGAGCACCACCAGATCAGGCGGCTGTTCACGGGCAATGTCGAGCGCCTGGCGTCCATCACTTGCAATCTCGACTGTGTACCCTTCAAATGTTAGCCCGCGCCGGAGATACCCTGCAATCTCGGCTTCATCTTCGACGATTAAAATAGTGCTCATAGGGCAGTGCAGAGACAATGGCGGCGAACCGCACTGCTGAATAGGTCAAGTTTATTCTGCATTGTACCATAGACTGGAATGCTGTTGGAATATCGCCCTAGACGGTAAGTGTTCACACTGGGAGCGAGGGCAAGATGCCCTTGGAGACGTGAAGAGGGCGGGACGCCCTTGCTCCCAGGTGCGTGTGTTACCCCAGGTGTGAACAGTTACCCTGGATGGAGGATTGGCGCATGATCGGCGATGAATTGCGGGACCAGGTTGCACTTGTAACCGGTGCATCGCGGGGAATAGGGCGGGCGATTGCGCTGGCGATCGCGGCGCGCGGTGGGCGTGTTCTCGTTAACTATCAGCGCAATGCCGCTGCTGCCGTGGAGGTCGTTGACAAGATTGCGGCAATGGGCAGTGAGGCGCTGGCGTTTGCCGCTAATGTGGCTGACGAGTCGGCTGTTAACGCAATGGTCGCGGCGTGCCTTGAACGCTGGAACCGACTCGATGCGCTGGTCAACAACGCCGGTCTGACCGATGATGCGCCATTTGTGCGTATGCGTTTTGATCAGTGGCGATCGGTCATTGATGCTGATCTGACCGGTGCATTTTTGTGTAGCCGTGCCGTGCTGGCGCCAATGCGTGCACGCGGTTACGGGCGTATTGTGATGATCGGGTCGCTGGCCGGTCTGGCAGGAAATGTCGGTCAGGCAAATTATGCTGCTGCCAAGGCTGGTCTGGTTGGTCTTGCACGTTCACTGGCGCGCGAGACGGCGCGCGATGGTATTACAGTCAATGTGGTGGCGCCGGGATATATCGAAACCGACCTGTTGGCAGCGTTGCCGGAAGCACGGCGACAGTGGGCGCTCGATGCCATTGCAATGGGACGTTTCGGTACGCCGGAAGAGGTTGCAGCAGCCGTTGTTTTTCTGATCTCGCCAGCTGCATCGTACATCACTGGTCAGGTGCTGGCAGTCGATGGCGGTTGGGTTATGCCGTAGCACAGACCTGACCGGTATTCGTGATCCATGTGTGGCTTATAGTCTTTGAATAAATAATCGGTATAGCCTGCGCAGGCGGGCTTCGCCTCGCATAGTCGAGGGCTTTAGCCTAACGGCTCGTTCGGGATAGCGGACTTAATGCTCAATCTCCATTAGCCCGACAGCATAAGGAGCATACCGGATTATAACAGTTCTCAGATACGTTGACCTTGTCTGGATTTCTGGAGCGTTCCATCGTCGGACGCCTGTGGCAGGCTAAAGCCCTGTCTGAGGTTGGGCAAGCCCTGAGGGCTGGATCAACCCGGCGCCCCTCAGCCTAGGGAAGGGTGACGGACACGCCAGCCCTGCAGGGGCTTCCATGCGCTCAGGGAAGGGTTTTAGCCCGCACGAGCGGAGTCGCGCCTGACGACGGATGATGGTTGATGTCTTCTCTCCAATTGCCACGCATGGCGGTTGCCGCACTTGGAGCGCAAGAGTGACTGTGCTTGTTTGAGGAGGTTCAACCTCCGCGAGAACTGCTATAAGTTCTCAATATCCATCAGGCAGGTAGCAGGGCATGTAAGCATGTTGTCATGCACATCGGCAATGTTCTGATGTATGCTCGGTGCAGGTATTCGCACCCATTGTTGAACATTGTTGCCCTGTATGACTGCTACGCTCCGAACCCTCCGACGCAGTCGCGGATTGACCCTGACCGATCTGGCACTCCTTACCGGTATTCCAGCGCGCAATCTCGGCGCTATCGAACTTGGCGCCCTGACCCTCGATAGCATTACCCGCGCACAACTGGCGAGCGTTCTGGAAGTAGCGCCTGAAACATTTCCCGTCACGCTCCGGATTGCAGCACCCTCCCCGCGCCTCTTCGATCTTCAACGTCTGACGACGCCATTTGCCATCGTGATAACGACAGTTGCTCTGACGACATCGCTGTTATCTCACATCGAGTCTCTGCCCGCCCTGCATCAATCGGTTGAATCGCCGTCCGATCCGCCTGCTGCATCTGTTGAACGCCTTTCGGAAGCAGCACCTGTCGGCGGGGCGCTATCGGTTACAATGTTTGTTGAGGCAATCCTGGACACTGCCACTGATCCTCAATCTCGTCAGGAAGTGCTGCCGCCACTTCTAATCAAAGAACCGTCTACGCCAGTCGTCGAACCGACATCAGTGGCGCCTGCCATGACCGTTGGCGCAAAACTCGGCGACCGTGCTGCACCGCGTGGTTACCCGCTCATTGCACCAGTTGGGCAGATCGTTGTCACGCAGGGGTACGGTAAAGGAACGCATGCACCTGCAACGATCTGGGGCGCGCTCGACTTCGCCATTGATAGTGACGGCGACGGATATGCTGAGCCAGGAGCGACGCGTAGCGCACCGGTAATCGCCACCCACGACGGGATTGCGCGCGTGTATCCCGGCAGCTGGCCCGGCGGCAACTTTGTCCGGATCGAAAACCGTGAAACGGGATGGATTACCGCATATGGGCATTTAGAGAGTATCATGGTCAGCGAAGGACAGGTCGTGCAACGTGGCGCACAGATCGGCACGGTCGGCAGCACTGGCTACGCGACCGGACCCCATCTTCACTACGAGATCTGGTGGCAGGGGATCAACATCGATCCAACGCCGTTCGTGTTCGGGCAGTAGACTGCGCCCGTATTCTTTATTCACTGTCAGCGTGTCCTCACATGTGTCGTATAATTGGGCAATGGTGATACCCCATAAGGACAGGAGCGCCCATGACTGTGTCGAATCAAGGAATTGCCTATACGCTGACAATCCGCTGTCAGATCGAAAATCGTCCCGGTATGCTAGGGACAATAGCTACTGCGATTGGTGAAAATGGCGGGAATATCGGCGCCATTGACATTGTACGCGTTGACCGCAAGCACATTGTACGCGACATTACTGTTCGTGTGCAGGATGAACTTCACGGCGACCGCATCGTTCGCCGTGTCAACGCTATTCCCGGTGTTGTAGTCACTAATGTAAGCGACCGGGTATTTTCATTGCATCAGGGCGGCAAGATTTCCATTCATAGTCGCACGCCGCTCAAAAGCCGCGATGATCTCTCGCTGATCTACACTCCTGGCGTTGCCCGTGTCTGCCGTGCGATTGCACGTGATGAAGAAAACGCCTTTTCGCTCACTATCAAGAGAAACAGCCTGGCAGTTGTTAGCGACGGGAGCGCGGTGCTGGGGTTAGGCAACCTCGGTGCAGCAGCTGCGATCCCGGTGATGGAAGGGAAGGCTGTGCTCTTTAAGGAACTGGCAGACATTGACGCATTCCCGATCTGTTTGAAAAGCCAGGATCCAGATGTGATTGTTGAGACAGTCGAGCAAATTTCGCCAGTATTTGGCGCCATTAATCTGGAAGATATTGCTGCGCCAAAGTGCTTCGATATCGAAGAGCGGCTGGTCGAGCGTCTCGACATTCCGGTAATGCACGATGATCAGCATGGTACAGCGGTCGTGGTACTAGCAGGGTTGCGTAACGCTGCAACGCTGGTCGGGAAGCGTCTTGATCAGATGCGGATAGTTGTGAATGGCGTCGGTGCTGCAGGAACCGCTATTATTCGCAACCTGCTTAGCGCCGGGGTGGGCGAAATTACTGCTGTTGATCGGGTAGGCATTCTGAATGCCGACGAGGATCAGCCGCTCAATCCCTTTCAACGTCAGATCGCTGCAATGACCAACCGCGAACGACGTCGTGGCGGTCTGGCGGAAGCACTCATTGGTGCTGATGCGTTTATTGGCGTCTCGACAGGAAATATCCTCACCGTTGATATGGTGCGGAGTATGGGGAGCGACCCTATCGTCTTTGCACTTGCCAATCCCATTCCCGAAGGTGACCCGGAAATGTTACAGCACTACGCGCGTGTTGTTGCAACCGGGCGCTCCGATTTCCCCAACCAAATCAACAATGTCCTTAGTTTCCCCGGCATCTTTCGCGGAGCGCTCGATGTGCGCGCGGCAAAGATTACTCAGGGGATGCGCCTGGCTGCTGCTGAAGGTCTGGCAAGCGTTATCAGTCGCGAGGAACTGACCGAGGAGTACATCGTTCCCAGCGTCTTCAATCGCGACATCGTGCCCGCCATTGCGTCGGCGGTAGCACGCGCAGCGCAAGCGGAAGGGGTCGCGCGCGCAGAAAAGGTGTAACCCCTGTCCGATCGGGCGCACTCACTCCTGTCATTGTGTAACCTGAAGCGCAGTCGCTTCATCTTATGATCGCGGGTTGCCTGGTACAGCATCAACGAGGAGTGCGCCCATGATAGACCAGTCGTCGATCCACGTTTCGACAGGTGATCAGCACAAAGTGGATGTGCGCATACGGCTAAAGTATATGCCGGTCTCGTTCTTTGCAGCCGTGCTTGGACTGACCGGTGCAACAATTGCATTACAGCGAGCAGAACGTCTGTTGGGGCTACCCTTTGCAATCAGCGGTATAGCGCTCATCCTTTCGCTGACAGCCTTTCTGTCAATTGCAACCATCTATGCTCTGAAGACTGCGCGACATTTCGATGCGGTCAAACGTGAGTTTGCGCACCCAGTCAAAATCAACTTCTTTCCCACAATTTCGATCAGTTTGCTGTTGTTTAGTATAGCGTTTCTGCGTCTCAACTACGATATTTCGCGCTATGTATGGATCGTGGGCACTATAGCGCATCTGGCGCTTACTATTGCGATACTATCCGCGTGGATGCAACGATCGACATTGCAGATCCAGCATATCAACCCTGCATGGTTCATCCCGGTCGTGGGTAATATCATCGTGCCAATTGCGGGGATTGACCATGCTCCCGCCGAAGTTTCGTGGTTTTTCTTCAGCGTCGGTCTGATCTTCTAGATAGCACTTTTTACACTCGTGCTGTACCGGCTTATTTTTCATCAACCGCAGCTCTCAGAGCGTCTTATCCCGACGTTGTTTATCATGATGGCGCCTCCTACGATTGGGTTCATTTCATACATCAAACTGATGGAGCATGCAATCAGCAGCTTTGAACTAGATAGTTTTGCACGAATCCTGTACTATGTCGGGCTGTTCTTGTTCATGCTGCTGCTTGTTCAGTACCGTCAATTTGTGAAGATCCCCTTCTATCTTTCGTGGTGGGCATACTCATTTCCAACAGCGGCAATCACCATTGCAACCGTGCTGATGGCGGCGAAGACAGGGTTGCTATTCTTCCAGGCGCTGGCGTATATCCTGCTTGTTGCGCTGATAGCGCTGATCACCCTGCTCCTCGTTCGGACATTAGACTTTATCAATGTTTACTTTGATTTTCAGCATACTTTTTGCGTTTCAATCGCATTCGGAAGTTGTGTAGCCCGCAACACGTTTCCATGACCGCATCCCGAAATTCGGAGCAACTGTAAC
>Ga0272447_1000120_pt1 | contig 55932 bp, 45 predicted proteins | sample YNPCB0133_FD_194589 | JGI IMG/M metagenome (GOLD analysis project Ga0272447, IMG submission 194589) | Hot spring microbial mat communities from Yellowstone National Park, WY, United States - YNP-CB-013-3 | ecosystem: Environmental > Aquatic > Thermal springs > Hot (42-90C) > Sediment | place...
GGCGCCTGCGTTGCTGGCTGCGCCGGGGCGGTCGTCGCCTGTTGCTCCTGTGTCGGAGCGGTCGTCGCCTGCTGGACTGGCGTCTGCGGCGCCTGGCCACACGCTGCCAGTGTGGCTGCTGTCAGGGCTGCACTGCCTGCCGCGACGCTGCGAAGAAACACTCGTCGTCGCATGCTTTCGTTGCTCCTTGCTTCAGAACCATCTGTTGACCATTAGGGGGGATGTGAGAAGTATACTTGATAACGTTTAGATATGCAAGTGTGGCGTAGAAAACAAAGAGAGAGCGGGAAGGTTGCAAGTTGCAGGTTGAACGTTGCAGGTTAAACGTCGAAGGCTGGAGACCTGACTTGAGCGCAGTGTGGAGGCGGGGATTACGGGCAGAAAGGCTGCAGGTAGGAGGGAATGCTTGCGGCGAGCGCCGGTAGAAACGTTGTACCGCTATTGGACCCGAAACGACTGGCGCATCTCTTCGTGATCACGCATATTCGGATGATCCTGAAGCCTTGCTGCCCGGAGGCGGCCGGGATGAAGTGTATCTCTCATGCGGAACGCTGTTGCTTACGTCTCTCTTTTCCGGGGGCATGCGTGCCGAAGCCGGAGACAATCGTGTTCGATACCAGCAGGTACCTTTCGATGAGCAGTGTCTCGGCTAGCAGGATCTAGCTGCCATCAACAACCAGATATCAACATAGGAAGTCTTTCAGATTGAGGTCTTGCGCCTCTTCGACTGAGAGAGCACGCTCTCTTAGAACGTTGCATCATCTGTGCTGCACCCATCGGTCTTGAACGGAGAGAAGTCAACCGTACCCGGCAATCATACGTTGAGTCTTATAGACATGCAACCCTCTGCGCCTCGCACGACAACACTGCTCTGCACATGATGGCGCCAGCGAACGCCTCGCTGGCGCCGTGATCATTTCCCGTGCGTGGTCAGAACCACAACGCTCAACTATCCTTCACTGCGTTCTTCAACGTACTGCTGGCGCTGAAGCCAGGAGTTTTGGTCGCCGGGATCTGGATTTTTGTGCGGGTCTGCGGATTCACTCCTTCACGCGCCTGACGATGCCGCACTTCAAATGTGCCAAAGCCAGTCAGGGTGACTTTCTCGCCACGCTTCAGCGCATCGGTAATAACTTCCAGCGCCGCATCGACGATCTCCTTCGTTTCCTTCTGCGACCGGTTCGCCCGCTCAGCAACCGCCTTGATAAAGTCAGTCTTTTGCATACTTGTTCTATCCTTCCTTTCCTCTGGGAGATAATGAAGCATTTTCCTCTTCACTATGCAGTATACTGCGTTTGTCAAGTAGGGTTCCTCATCAGGACGCTGCAAAACGCCCCTGAACCTTTTCACGTCGAGTTTAAGGCTTGCTGATGCGATCTTTTCTGACGCCCGCGCAGGTATTCAGCGGCAGCCAGCACCCGCGGACGCGCCGCATAGAGACGCGATAGCCAGCGTTGACGTTCCAGTCGATCAGCGATGCAACCGGGATGCGCGAGGATGTACTGCCGTTGAACCTGTCTGATCCGCTCCCACCGTCTCGAAAGTCGCTGCCAGTCGGCATCGCTGAGGTGCGACAGTTCATTGGCGGCAGCCACGCCTGGACCGGCATCGTAGATGACACGTACGATGAACCGGTCTGCCGGATCGGCGTCGTCGGGTAGAACGTCGCGCCACGCTGGTCCCTGGTATGGCGGCGGCGACTCGTCGCGTACAGAGGGCCAGGGGAGCGGTTGCATCGAAAAAGGTCCGGCCACCACGCCTCGACAGCGCAGGACGGCGTACTGATGGTCGTTCGGCGGTTGCCCGCTCAGGTCGGCGGCAGTGAGACCGCTGGCGGCGTAGGCGCGCGCATAGATGCTGGCGTCGGGTTCCTGGGTTTGCAGCATAATGCGGTTCCCGGCATTGATCAGCATCAGGTCGCGCAGATCGCCCAACTGTGCAAGCGCCTGATGGGCGTAGATCGCTGGAATGCCGAGCGACCGCAGGCGCGTGATGGCAGTCGCTATATCGGTTGTGTCGCTGTTGCCGATCAGCACCTGGAGTTCATCGATGATCAACGGATAGTCGTGGCGAGTGCGGTCACTGCCGCTACGACTGAAGGCAGCACGCACAAACGCCTGGGCAATCAGCATGCCGACTGCGCCTGCCAGCCCGCCAAGCGCCACATCGGGAAGCGGAACCAGCACGATCATCCGGTCGGCAATCATCTGCGCCAGATCGAGCGTGGGGCGTGCCTGCGCCATCAGATAGCGCGTCGTTTCAGCGGTCAACAGGGCGTCAAAACGCCTCAACAGCGCGTCGCAACTGGATCGCTGCCCCTCACCCAGGCGCGGGTATATCTCAAGCCAGAAACTGGCGACCTCGATGTTCCGCACCGACCGGAGCAGTTCCTGGCGGTACGCTTCGTCGATCAGCGCCTGTTTGACGTGCGCCAGTGTGGGATGCGTTTCGCCCTCCAGCACCAGCAGCGCTGCCATACGTGCGAACTGCTGCATGCCTGGAGATCGCGCCCACGTATCAGGATCGATGCGCGCGAATGTTGCCAGGATTTGCCCCAGCGCCAGATCGGTGCCACCAGGTTGTGTCACATCTGCGCCAGCGAGCGGGTTCAGTCCAATGGGCCATGCTGTGTCGAGCGGATCGAGCAGGACAAACCGTCCTTCGTCCGCGACCGGAATCAGTTGACGCACGACATCAACCAGACTACCGCCACGATCATCGCCTTTGCCGTCGATGAGCATGAATCCGTGCGGGATCAACTGCTGACACAGGTTCGCCAGCAAACGACTCTTTCCGGCGCCCATGCCAGCGGTCAGGTGCAGAATCTGACGCAGGTCACGCAGCGTTGGTCCAACCGGTGCGCTGTGTCCATCGGTGTGCAGGGCATATCCAACGATGACACGCTCCGGATCGTCGGCACAGAAGGCGTGAGGTGGCGCTGCAATCCGGCGGCATGGATCACAGCGCATCAATCCGTTCGACTGAGGATTGGACAGATTCCACAGATACCCCACTTCTCCGGCGCTCAAAATGTCCGGTCCACGCCAGAGACGGAACGGCAGCAGCAGCGTGGGGGGATGTGAGACCGGCGGCGTGCGCAGGTGCGATACGGTCTGCATCTCCTGACCCACAGTTATCTGACGGACCGACGCACGGGCAAGCGGGATGAGACGCTGCAAGCGGCTTGCGGTGCGTTGCTGGAATGCGCCAAGCGCATCACCGATGGCGTGGAGCGCAGCGATTGCGTCATCACGCCGCCCGGCGACGGCGGTTGCCACGATGGTCGCCTCGAATGCGGCATCGCCCAGTTTTGCCTCGATGGCAGCAATATCTGGCGCAAGCGCATAATCCTGGCGCTGTTCAAGCGTCAGTTTCAGCGCCATCGCACGTGCGCGCCATTGTTTCCCCAGCGCCCATCCGGTCATGCCACCCTGTGGGCGCAGGGCGATCTCCAGCCCGGCGTGCACTACGCTGCCGTGGGGGCGGACTGCCGCCAGCAATACCCCTGCCAGTTCATGTTCAACAACAAGCGCCGGGGTGTGGAGCGGATAGGCCGGCGGCAGCGCCAGACCGAAGCGCTGCCAGGCGATCCAGCGTCCGGGAATTGCCGCCGCGATGAGCGGATCATCGGTCGCATTGATCTGTGCGCCCGGAGCGCTGCTGCGTACTGCGCCGTCCAGCACACCCATGGCGCGTTGTTGATCATCTGGCGTACCGCTGATCAGCGCCTCCAGTTCTGCGGGAAGATCTGGTGCGCCACTGATGATCAGGGTATACGGTGGAGCAGGATGCATCCAGAAATGCTTCGCCATGCCACCGTGAACCATACGCATAAGCGCGCCCGGTCTGGCAACAGATGCGCTCGTCCCGGCGATGGTATGCGCGGGGCGAACCCGCAGGCAGATCGTCGAGCGTGTGGCGCGACGTGCAACGCGGCGCGACAGGATCGCTGCGATCAGCGCCAAGCTGAGTTCCCCCGCAAGGATGCACAGCGATGCCACTGCCACGGCGCTGATCAGCGGGAATAGCGGCGGCTCGAATGCATATCGCAGCAATGCCAGCGCAACAACTCCTGGCTCGTGCAGGACACGGGGCAGCGGGATCGTCTGGAATGAAGGTGAGTCGGCAACCTGCGGTAGCGCCAGTGGTTGGATAAGCGCCAGCACAATGCAGATCAACGCCAGCGCGCGCACAAGATGGAACGGCAGGTCTGGGCGCGGCGGACGGGTCGCTGGCGGCGGGTTTGAAGACGAGGAACGGAGTGCAACGCCGCTCATTGGTCCTCCATGCTGCTCGAACGCACCTGCGCTACGATCCAGTCACGGTCGTCCCGGCAAAACAGGCGCGGCTCTCGCCAGCGCAACGCTTCGGCGCGCGGCTCAACCAGCACTCCGGCGCGGTCGAGCACTTCCATCACCGTCCCGGCGTAGCGCCGTTCATCTGGCGATAACAGCGCTGCGATGCGTCCTTTCGTGACGCCGGGCGGAACAACTGCCACAATCGATGGTGCCGTCGCCAGCATTGCCGCAATTGCCGCCAGCCGCTCGACCGATAGGGTTTGAGTGACGGTTTTGGGAACGCTGGCGCTGTCATTGTCTGGCGGGTCACTCGCGGATGCAGGTTCCAGCGCGCGCAGCAGCGCAGTGATCAGTGAATCGGGCGTCTCACTGCTGGCAGTTCTCATTGGTCTTCCCCTGTTTCTGGCAAATTGTTTGATTCGGAACGTCAGAAGCGGACAGGCGTCGTTCATTACGGGGGCAGGATAGCATGCATCTCCCTGCCAAAAAAGAGGTCATTGTATCTAATCGCAGCGCGTCAAACGGGTGGGAGACAAACAGGACTAAAGGTGTAGGGCGAGGCGAATCTGTGGCATGTTCAGGCACCTGCCACTCCTGTACGCCGTTTTACAAGGAGAGAAAAAGACAGCGCTGATTGTGTTGAGATGTGGTAGTCGAACTGGCAGGGAGCAGCGTGACCGTGGTCCATTGAGGGCGTCCCGCCCTTGTTGCGTCTACAGGGGTAGAATGCCCCCGCTCCCAGGGGATATGTGAACTCTTCCAGCGCACTGATTTTGAGGAAAACAGCGATCAGCGCAGTGATGCCAGTGCATTGCGCATAGCGGACTCTTCTGCAACTACAGCAGGCGCTGGCGGCAACGCGGTACAGAGGTGCAGGCGCCGGTCGCGCAGTTCGGCGCAGGTGTGGTGTGCACTGGCGCTAAACACGCCGCCGATGGCGAGCAGAATCCCCATCGTCGGGTTCCGCAAACGAACGAATTCCGCCAGGTCCTGCACATCGGCAGAACCGATCAGTGGACGCGCTTGCGCCAGCACAAGCACCGTGTGACCATCACCATCCACCAGCGTGACTAACCAGCGATTGCTGCGGAGACGCTCGGTCACTATAACTCGATACCCGGCATTGCGTGCCATCCGCTCAAAATCAGGCGCCTCGGAGCGATGTTCCACAGGTAGCCTCCTGGCGAGCGCAACGCCGACACAACTGGCGGATCGATGCTGCAGGGACGGTGCAGGCGTAGCGTAATCGGGATAGCATATCGGGAGACTGCTCTTTGTCAGTATATCACACATGCGTAAAGTAAACAAATGGTCATGACCCGCCCATAGTACCGGAAATGTAGTTGAAGACAACAACGGGTTGCAATAAACCTCCAGGCAGAGCAGGGCAGCTCCGTTTGTATGTCAGGCGTCATCTGGCAATGACCGCTGTTTTCGTTGCTCAAGCCCTGTCGCAATTGCTGCAATATTTGACCATCTGCTCACTTCAGGTATACAATGCCCGCACTATCGATGCACAGTCGAAGCTCCTAGAAAGGAAGCGGTCATGCTGGCACGCAATCGCTTTGCAACCTATGTGTGGGGAGTGTTGATCTACAATCTGCTGGTCATTCTCTGGGGTGCGTTTGTGCGAGCAACGGGTTCGGGCGCGGGTTGCGGTAGTCACTGGCCCCTGTGCAACGGCGAAGTCATTCCACGCGCTCCGGCAGTTGAAACCATCGTTGAGTTCACCCATCGATTGACCAGCGGCGTCGCATTACTGATGGTAATTGGAATGCTTGTGTGGGCGTATCGCGCATACCCGCGAGGTCATATCGTCCGGCGCGGCGCGCAACTATCGATGGTGTTCATCATCACCGAAGCGCTGCTGGGCGCCGGGTTGGTGCTGTTTGAACTGGTGGCGCACAATGCGTCGCTGACGCGCGCCTTTTCGATGGCGGCGCATCTGTTGAACACATTTATTCTGATCGCCTGTATTACACTGACCGGATGGTGGGCGTCAGGCGGCGAACCGATCCGCCTGCGCGGTCAAGGCGCTGTCGCATCCTGGCTGATCACCAGTATGGTCGGGTTGATCCTGGTCGGCATGAGCGGTGCAGTCATCGCTCTGGGAGACACCCTCTTCTTTGCCCACACCCGCGCTGGCGGCAGTGAGGAAGACCTGGCGCCGCTGGTGGCGACAATCGTCTCGATCCGCATGATGCACCCTGCACTCGCAATTGGCGTTGGCGCGTTCGTCGTGGTGGCAGCTTGGTACACGAGCACTGCACGACCGGGCGCAACAACGCGCCGCCTGGCGATTGTGCTGACCGTGCTGTACGCGATGGAACTGGTTGCAGGGTATGTCAACGTCGCATTGCAGGTGCCCGTCTGGATGCAACTGGTGCACCTGTTCTTGGCGGATGCAGTCTGGATTGCGCTGATCCTTCTGGCCGCGTCGGCGCTGCGTGTGAGTGCCCAGTCATCCGAAGCGCAGCCTGCACCGTCGATGGCGCGGGCATAGCTGGGAGACGTGTTGCTTTCGCGCTGTATTATCTGTCTGCAAATCTGGTACGGCCTGCGCAGGCAGGCTTTGCACCGTACAGCTGGGGGACTCATGGTGTTTGATTAAATAACCCGCTCTTGGCCACACAGGTGGGCTTTGCATTCCGTGGTTGAGAGCTTGTAAGTTTCAAGAAGTCTGGCAAACCCCGCGCAGGCAGGCTTTGCCTTGCGTAGCCGAGGGCTTTAGCCCCACGGCAAGAACAAATACCGATTTACATCTTAGCCTGACGGTAAGAGGCACACACCGAATTAGATGCCCTATCAGCCCGATGACCGGTTTAGCATACTAGATTAGGTCTTCGTTAGCTCCGTGTCCAGTTCAGGATGCCGGATTAAGTGCTCAATCTTCGTTAGCCCCATGGCAAGGGCAAATACCGGTTTGTATGACAGCCCCGCGGTCAGAACGTCACCAGCTGCCGGGCTACCGGATGCATACCGGTTTGTATTCTCAATCTTTATCTATCGGTTGGCGAGTGATGGCAGGCAAACGCAGGCGCCAGATCAAAAAACCCATCAATCCGGCTGGACCGGCCATCAGGGTAGCGAAGAGGGAGGGAATACGTACCCAGGCTGGAGCGTTCAGGCGGCGGCACTCACGATAAATCCACGCACCACTGAACAGATCGAGTGCGATCATGTGCGCCCACGCCGCAGCAGCGCCTTCTGGCGAACTCAAGCCCTTGCGAATTCCCTCAAGCGATGTAAAATCAATACGAGCGCCCTCGTGTCGCCCGCGCCGCACCGCCAGCGCCAGCGCCACAACATAGTTCAAGCCAGCAATAATAAACAGCGGACCAGGACGACTCATCCGTTCGGTCAACGGATGATTGGGGGCAAACATCATTGCCAGCCAGAGTGGCATGGGAAAGATGTTCAGATACTGAAAGAAACGCTCCATCAACTCTTCCTCCACACGTATGCGTGATATTGCTATTATTGGCGTGCCGCTCGACCTTGGCGCAGGACGGCGCGGCGTCGATATGGGACCGAGCGCCATCCGGTATGCAGGTTTGCGTGAGCGGATTGCAGCGCTGGGCTACCGGGTGCGCGACCTTGGCAACCTTGCCGTACCGCTGGCGGAGCAAATTGAACCTCCGACTCTGGACGAACCGTTGCGCTACCTGCAACCGATAGTTGGCGTTGTGCGCGATCTGGCGCAACAGGTGCGCAATGTCATCTCCGGCAATACGCTGCCGATCGTACTTGGCGGCGACCATAGTCTATCGATTGGTTCGGTTGCAGGTGCAGCGCACAACCGGCGCATCGGCGTTATCTGGCTCGATGCACACGGCGACTATAATACACCAGAGACAACCCCTTCGGGAAATATTCACGGCATGGGTCTGGCAGTTCTGACTGGACGCGGGCATCCAATGTTGACCGGACTGATCGGACGGACGCCAGTTATTCGCCCGGAAGATGCGGCGCTAGTTGGGGTGCGAAACCTCGACAGCGGCGAACGTGAACTGCTGCGCACCTCCGGCGTCCATGTCTTTACCATGCACGATATCGACCGGCGCGGCATGGCAGCAGTAATGGAAGAGGCGATCCTGCATGTCAGCTCCAGCACAAGCGGATTTCATCTCAGTTTCGATCTCGACGTGCTTGACCCGCATGAAGCGCCAGGAGTTGGGACGCCGGTGCTGGGTGGCATTACCTATCGGGAGGCGCACCTGGCAATGGAACTGGTCGCAGCGTCGGGGCGGTTGATCAGCCTTGATCTGGTGGAGGTCAATCCCATTCTCGATACTCGCAACATGACGGCGCTGCTGGCGGTTGAGTTCGCGCTCTCGGCGCTTGGCAAGACGATTTACTGACGTCGTTCGACGGCACAAACGTTCGGGAGTGTGAGGAATGCCCGTGATTTAAGATATTGTCGCTTAAATAAGTACACTTTGATCATTGTGGAAGTTTTGTGTAATGAATGTAGACAAACTATCCTTCAGTTAAGATATCTTCACTGTTTCAGGGGGTCACCCCTGAAACTGACTGTAACCAGTTGTGATATTATTAACCAAGCCAAGGTTGCATGATGCCGTTCAGCTACATCGGCAACGTGTCAGACGCACTATCACAGTTCGTCTTGCTGCCGCATCTCACAGATATCCGAAAGCAGAACTAGAAAAGAGGGTGCAGCCAGGCAATCTTGCCCCTCCTGGAAACCCACGTCGATGTATGTGCTGGCTAGAGCACGCTATTCGGTCATTATTCCAATCAGGTCCGTGGTGACTGTGTGACGTGCATGCTGATGGCTGCGCACAATGCTCGACGTGCCTGTTTGTGCGGAGCGTGATAACTGTCTGGTGCAGTGAGTTGCGCTGGCAAGTTGCTCTTTCGCGTTGTTCTGGCAATGTCCCGCTGATACGCATCCGGTTGTCAAGAACGTTCTGACTTCTAGAAAGGCGCCACATGGCCCAGATATTCGATCGGAGAGCCAATACGCTCGCCAGGGTGAGTATCTTTGCCGGTATTCCGCTGGTGCTTGCCATCCTTGGGGGGATCTGGTGGCTGTTTGGCTGGTCGGACTGGCACCGGGATGTTGGGGTGCCTATTGAACAACCAGGGGGTGGGTTCAATCACCAGTTGCACGTTGCCCTGGGAATGGATTGTCGCTACTGCCACACAGCAGTCGAAGTTGCTGCCCATGCCAACATTCCCCCGACTGAAACGTGCATGGGATGTCACTCACAGATTATCAGCCGCAGCGAGAAAGTCGCATTCCTCTGGCAGAGTTGGGAAACTGGGAATGCAATCCAGTGGAATAAGGTTCACGACGTTCCCGATTTTGTCTACTTCAACCATAGCATCCACGTTGCCAAGGGCATCGGTTGCTCGACGTGCCACGGGCGCGTCGACCAGATGCGCGTCGTCTACAAGACGCAGCCGCTGTTCATGTCGTGGTGTCTGGATTGCCATCGCAACCCTGAGAAATACGTCCGTCCACGCGAAGAAATCTACAACATGGCGTGGACGCCGCCAGCCAACCAACTCGAAGTCGGACGACGTCTGGTGCAGGAGTACAATATCCGCTCGTCGTGGGAATTGACGAATTGCGCCATTTGCCACCGCTAGGATTGAGCGTGACTATGAATACCAAGTCCCAGGATGTGAACGCATTGCGTGCGCGCCTCGCCAATGCCGAGGGGCGCGAGTTCTGGCGTAGCCTCGATGAACTGGCTGATACGCCAGAGTTCAATGAGCTGCTGAAGCGTGAGTTCCCGCAAGGCGCCGCCGAATGGCGCGACCCGGTGAGCCGGCGCAATTTTCTCAAGTTGATGGGTGCGTCGCTGGCGCTCGCGGGCCTGTCGGGGTGCCAGTTCGCGCTGAAGCAACCGCAGGAAAAGATTGTTCCCTATGTGCGCCAGCCAGAGGAGATTATTCATGGCAAACCGCTCTTTTTTGCCACTGCAGCGACGTTCGCTGGCTTTGGCATAGGGGTGTTGGTTGAAAGTCATGAAGGGCGCCCAACCAAGATTGAGGGAAATCCCGACCATCCTGCGTCGCTTGGGGCGACTGACCTGATCACGCAGGCGATGATTCTGACCATGTACGATCCGGATCGGTCGCAGTCGCCAATGAATGCCGGTCAGGAGGCGACATGGGAGTCGTTTGTTGCTGCCGCAACTGCTGCAATTCAGGCGCAGGCGGCGAAACAAGGCGCCGGGTTACGTATCCTTTCCGGGGCAATGACCTCGCCGACGCTGATTGCGCAAAAGCAGCAATTGCTGACGCAATTCCCGCAGGCGAAGTGGTATCAGTACGAACCAGTCGGTCGTGATAATGTCAACGCTGGCGCACGCCTGGCGTTTGGCGAGGATGTGCAGACGATCTATCGTCTCGACGCTGCGAAGGTGATTGTCGGTTTCGACTCCGACTTTACAGCGCCGTCGCCGACTGGCGTGCGCATGGCGCGTCAACTCGCCGATGGGCGTCGCATCCGCAAGGGGACAAAGGAGGTTAACCGGTTGTACCTGGCGGAAAGCACGCCCTCGATTACAGGTTTGCTCGCCGATCATCGTCTGCCGGTGCGCTCATCGCAGATTGAACATCTGGTGCGCGCGCTGGCAATCCTTGTGGGTGTTCCTGATGTGGCTGCGGGTGCTGCTCTCAGCGACGCAGAGAAGAAATGGGTTGAGGCGGTCGCAAAAGATATGCAGGCGCACCGTGGATCATGCGTCGTGCTGGTCGGCGAAAGTCAACCGCCAGTTGTTCATGCGCTTGGTCACGCGATCAATGCGCAACTTGGCAATGTGGGGAGCACGGTGGTCTACACCGATCCGGTGGAGAGCGATCCGTCAGGCGGTATTGCCGCCCTCAGCGCGCTCACCCAGGAGATGAACGCTGGTACGGTCGAGATGCTGGTGATGCTCGATAGCAACCCGGTCTACAATGCGCCAGCCGATATTCCGTTCGCTGAAGCGCTAGCAAAAGTGCCGTTGAGCATTCACGTCGGACTGTACCGCGATGAGACTGCGCAGAAGAGCACCTGGCATATTAATGGAACGCACTTCCTCGAAGCGTGGGGGGATGTGCGCGCCTTCGATGGCACAGTGACGATTGTCCAACCGCTGATTGCCCCGCTGTACAATGGAAAGTCGGCGATTGAAGTGCTCAATGTGCTGCTTGGCAAGCCGCAGGAGACTGGCTACCAGACACTGACTGCTTACTGGCAGACGCAGGATTCGAGCGGCAATTTCCGCGTCTTCTGGAACCGGGCGTTGCATGATGGCATTATTCCCGGCACCCAGGCGCAGGCGCGTCAGGTGACTCTCCAGCGTGGGTTTGCCAGTGCCGCGCCATCAGCGCCAGCGCAGGGGCTGGAAATCGTGTTCCGCCCCGATCCGTCGGTATGGGACGGTGCGTTTGCCAACAATGCCTGGTTGCAGGAAGTCCCCAAGCCGTATACCAAACTGACATGGGATAATGTCGCTATGATGAGCGTGCGCACCGCGAATGCGCTGCGCCTCAAGAATGGTGATGTCGTGCGGTTGACGTACCAGGGACGTTCGGTGGATGCGCCGGTGTGGGTGCAACCGGGCCATGCTGACGACTCGGTGACGGTGCATCTCGGCTTCGGGCGCACGGCTGCTGGAAGGGTCGGCAATAATGTCGGGTTCAATGCCTATCGCCTGCGCACCAGCACGACGCCCTGGTTCGGCGTCGGTCTGGAAGTGGCGAAGGTGGGTGAAAACTACAAACTGTCAAGCACTCAGGGTCACTTCTTGATGGAAGGGCGCAAGAAAGACCTGGTGCGGTACGGGACGCTCGCCGAGTATGTGGAAAACGAGAAGTTCCTGCAGGTCGAAAAGAAGGAGCCAGTCTCACTCATCGGTGAGTATGAGTACAATGGCTACAAATGGGGCATGTCGATTGACCTGAACGTGTGCAACTCATGCAATGCCTGTGTCATTGCCTGCCAGTCGGAGAACAACATTCCGGTCGTCGGCAAGGACGAAGTCTGGCTCGGGCGCGAGATGCACTGGATCCGGATCGATCAGTACTACGTCGGCGACGAGCACACGCCAGATGTCTACAACATGGTCATGCTGTGCCAGCAGTGCGAACAGGCGCCGTGCGAGATCGTCTGTCCTGTGGCGGCAACGGTTCACGATGCCGAGGGGTTGAACAACATGGTGTACAACCGTTGCGTTGGCACGAAGTACTGCTCGAACAACTGCCCGTACAAAGTGCGCCGGTTCAACTTCCTGCACTATCAGGATGTGCCGTACCGCTCACCAACTGATGCATCAACCGAGAACGAGAGCATTCCAGTGCTCAAGATGATGCGCAACCCGGATGTGACCGTGCGAACGCGTGGTGTGATGGAAAAATGCTCGTTCTGCGTTCAGCGCATCAACGAAGCGCGCATCGAAGCGCGCAAGGAAAATCGACGCATCGCTGACGGCGAGATTATGACGGCGTGTGAGCAGGTCTGCCCGACACAGGCGATTGTCTTTGGTGACCTGAACGATCCGCAGGCGCGGGTTGTGACCTTGAAGGATCAACCGCTGAATTACACATCGCTCGATAAACTCAATACAAAACCGCGGGTGAGTTATCTGGCAAAGATCAAGAATCTGAACCCCGACCTCACAGAGGCAAAGAAGGCATAGGTGCAGCAGTGTCGGGATACGGGAACGGTCTGCTGACGTACCCCGTCTAGGATACATGGAGTGGCACATGGCTTCACAACCCGCACAGAAATCGGCATACGGCAAGATGCTTGAGGAGTTGCTGGGACCGAAGCAGAGTTATGAATCGGTTACCAGAACCATTGGCGACATCGTGCTGACGCCACTCAAGCGAACCCCGTGGGGCTGGGCGCTAGGGTTCGTTCTTGCAGCCCTGGGATTGCTGATGTATCTCTACTCGCTGGCGGTGCTGTTTACCGTCGGTGTTGGCATCTGGGGGATTAATATTCCGGTTGCCTGGGGCTTCGATATTATCAACTTCGTCTGGTGGATTGGCATTGGACACGCCGGGACGCTTATCTCGGCAATCCTACTCCTTTTCCGGCAGGACTGGCGCACCTCGATCAATCGTGCTGCTGAGGCGATGACAATCTTCGCCGTTGCATGCGCCGGTATCTACCCGCTGGTGCATACAGGCCGCCCCTGGCTCGATTACTGGATGCTCCCCTATCCTGGCACGCTCGGTATGTGGCCACAGTTCCGCAGTGCTCTGGAATGGGATGTGTTTGCGATCTCGACGTATGCCACGGTCTCAATCCTGTTCTGGTATGTTGGTCTCATTCCCGACCTTGCTTCACTGCGCGACCGGGCGACAAATAAGTGGGTCAAGATATTCTATGGCTTCCTGGCACTTGGCTGGCGTGGCGGTGCCCGCGACTGGCATCGCTATGAGGTGGCATCGCTGATTCTGGCGGGGCTTTCGACGCCGCTGGTACTGTCGGTGCACAGTATCATCAGTCTAGACTTCGCCATCTCACAGTTGCCTGGCTGGCACGTGACGGTCTTCCCGCCCTACTTCGTTGCTGGCGCAGTCTACTGTGGCTTTGCGATGGTGATCCTGCTGCTGATACCGATGCGCCGGTGGTACAAACTGCATGATCTGATCACGATGAAGCACTTCGACCTGATGGGCAAGGTGATGCTGGCGTCAGGTCTGGTGGTGGCATACGGTTACTTCAGTGAAATGTTCTATGCCTGGTACAGCGCCAATATCTACGAGTACTTCCTGATTACGAATCGCACTATGGGTCCATACGCCTGGAGTTACTGGGCGCTAATTGTGTTGAATGTCGCCATTCCGCAACTCCTGTGGTTCAAACGCTTCCGTGTCAGTCTGCCCTGGCTCTTCTTCATCTCGATCTGTATCAATATTGGGATGTGGTTCGAGCGCTGGGTAATCATCGTGCTCAGCCTGCACCGCGACTTTATGCCAGCGTCTTGGGGATACTACACGCCCACGGTATGGGATATTTCACTATACGCCGGTTCGTTCGGATGGTTCTTCTTCCTGTTCTTCCTGTTCATCCGTTTGTTGCCAGCAATTTCGATCTTCGAGGTGCGCGACCTGGTGCATAAGATCGAGACTGAAAACCACGCGCCAGTCCAGGTCGGCAGCGCCAGACACGTCAGGGAGGCGTAGCAGTGATGCTGAAGCGAAATGCAATGCGCGCAAAGGAGGCGCCAAAGGTTTCAACCGAACCGGTTCTGTATGGGTTGATAGCTGAGTTCGACAACGCTGAAGCGTTGCTAGCGGCAGCTGAAAAAACCCGCGATGCCGGGTATAAAAAGTTCGAAGCGTACACACCAATCCCGATCCATGGGCTGGACGAAGCAGTTGGCTACCGGGGCACACGCCTGCCATGGGTTATTTTTGGCGCAGGTCTGCTTGGTGCAGCCGGGATGTTCGCCCTTCAGACGTGGATCAATTTGGTGGAGTATCCGATGAATATCGGCGGACGACCGTTGTTCAGCTGGCCCGCTTTCATCCCGGCAACCTTCGAAGGGATGGTACTGCTGTCGGCGTTCGCTGCTGTGTTCGGTTTAATTGCAGCTTGTGGTCTGCCGCGTCCATACCATCCGGTCTTCAACGCACCCAACTTCGAGCGAGCGTCGGTTGACCGGTTTTTCCTGTGTATTGAGGCTGCCGACCCTAAGTTCGAACTCAAGCGGACGCGCCAGTTTCTGGAAAGCCTGGAGCCACTGGCGGTCTCTCCGGTAGATAACTAGGGGAATTTGCAATGCTGAACGAACGACAATACCGCTGCCAGAGTGTATGGTTTGGGCGGATTCTCCGAGCAGGCTGGCTGATCGCTGCGGCGTTGCTGATGGCCGCCTGCCACCTCGACATGTACGACCAGGCGAAGTTCAATCCGCAGCAAGCAGCAAATGATCTCTTCGCCGATGGTGCGGCAGCACGCCCGCTGGTGGAGCATACCGTGGCACGCGGTCAGTTGCGCATCGATGCAACCAGCACCGGGCGCGTCGACGGTGACCCAAACGGTGCGTATCTGACGACTATTCCGATACAGGTTTCGCCGGAAATGCTTGCTCGCGGCGCAGAGCGCTATCGCATCCACTGCGCAGTCTGCCATGGTGCCAACGGGAACGGTCGTGGTCAGGTCGGCTTGTTGCTCAACCCGCGCCCGCCGTCGTTTTATGACCAGCGGTTGCTCGAGATGCCTGATGGTGAGTACTACGATGTGATTGTCAACGGCAGGGGAACCATGTACGCCTATGGCTATCGCATCCAGAGCATCAGCGATCGCTGGGCAATCGTTGCGCACATCCGTGAGTTGCAGAAGAATCCGCCGCCGCAGAACTGAGAACCAAGAATCGAGAAACGGGGATCGGGAACTGAGAACCAGGAACCGAAGAATTGAGAACCAAGAATCGGGGATTGAGAAGTGAGCGCGAGGTTGTCGCTGCCCGACGTGTTGCGGCACAGATTCGGATGTTTAGGAACTACGTCGATCATAATCAAGGAATGTTTCACTTCCGAAAGGGATGACCATGATCGCACAAGAACCGGCTGCGCTTCGTCCTGCACTGGAGCGTTTTCAGCGAGTCGCTCTCATTGTCGGTAGCGTTGCAATGCTCCTGGCAGTGGCGGGGGCGTTTTTAGGAGCAGCGCAGTTCTTTCATTCGTACATCTTTGCCTATTTCTTCTGGTTTGCCCTGTCGCTCGGCGGATTGCTGGTGCTCATGATCAACCATCTGACGCAGGGTGTGTGGGGGTTGATGCTACGGCGCTTGTTGGAAGCAGCGGCGATGACCCTGCCTTTAATGGCGATCCTGTTCCTGCCAATTGCTATCGAAACACTGACCGGAACCCACTATCTGTTCCCGTGGACGAATCCGGAAGTGGTCGCAAACGATGAAGTGGTGGCGCTGAAGACGCCGTACCTGAATGTGCCATTCTTCCTAGCGCGCGCGGTGATCTACTTTGTGCTGTTCGTCGGCATGGCATATCTGCTGCGTCAATGGTCGCTGGAGGAGGATGCGAAAGGGTTCAGCGAGAATTTGCGCGGTCGCTTCCAGCGTCTGAGCGGCCCTGGCATTGTTGTACTGGTGCTCGCGTGGACGCTTGCCGCGACCGACTGGGGGATGTCACTGGAACCGGAATGGTTCTCATCAATGTACCCGGTGACTTACATCGCCAGCATGCTGATCCTGACGTTCGGTGGCGGGATTATTGCACTGGCAGCACTCAAGGCGCGCAATTTGTTGCCATTTGGCATCCCAACCGACCGACTGCACGATCTGGGCAAGTTTCTGTTTGCGTTTGTGGCACTCTGGGCGTATGTCAACTTCTCGGAATATCTGATCATCTGGTCAGGAAATGTGCCGGAACTGACCCCTTGGCACGGGCATCGCTCGGCAGGCGGGTGGGAAATCCTGGGGATTATGATGATTTTTGGCCATTTCCTGCTTCCGTTCATGATCCTGCTAAGCCGCTCCGTCAAGCGTCGGCTCGCGAACCTGACGGCGATTGCAGTGTATATGTTTGCAATTGAAATTGTCTGGTACTTCTGGAAAATTATGCCAGCGTTCCATCCGGATAGGTTCCATATCCATTGGCTCGATCTGGTGACCCTGATTGCGATTGGTGGACTATGGCTTGGCACGTTTGCATGGCATCTGCAGCGGGCGCCGTTGCTTGCACCGAACGATTACCGCGTGCCACTGTTACGTCGCCAGGAAGCGGGTAGTCACGGGCATGGCCACCACGGGAAGGCAGCAGTAGAGCATCATTGAGGATTATCAGGAGATACAATCTGTTTCTGCACCCTAACCGTCTCTGTACCCTCGTCGCAGCGCCCTCGGCTTCTACACTAGGGAGCAGAGGGCGCGGAGTTTTATAAAGCAGTTCTCAGATACGTTGACCCCTGTCCGGGTCTGCCGTGTCGCACAAGATACCTGCTGCTAGCGGAGTGAAATTTATTTCGGTCATCGCGTGGGGTGCACCATTCCCAGAAGTGTTCACCTCGTCCATTAGGTACAATCTTTGTGAGAACTGCTACAAGTGTTTTCGCGCTGCACTCTTCGCGCCTTGGCGATGAGTTTGTGTCTTATACTGCTTATATCTCGATAGATAGTGTCTGCTTCTAACGAAAAAGCGCCGCCCAGGTGAAGATACCTGCACGGCGACGTTCAACCATTTCGTGATGTTCAGGCAACCAGTTCCTCTTCCATAGCGTACTCACGTACTGCTGGCGCCTGCCGCGCCCGTCGGCGCGCGCGGTATTCGACAACCGCCAGCAACTCATCTGGCGTCACCGATGCTTCAGCGGCAGCAATATCCAGTGGCATCGTGTTAGATGCGCTGATGTGATACGCTCGCAATACGTGGCGCGCCTCTGGCACACGACCGGCAACTTCATTGATAGTCTGCTCTTTGTAGTTCTTGAGTTGCATGGTTCTCCTCCTCGTATGCTTCACTGCTATAACTGCTAGGAAGGCGTCGCGTTTTGCCTCTCCAGGTCGCCCCGCGTCTCTGCGGTTCGGTGACTTCAGTATACCATACAATATGGTCATTCTCAACAAATACAAGAGGTTTTTATTTGGTTATTTTGCACAAATTTGAAGGGCGAAGCGGGGAATATGGTATGATGGGAAGAGAATCAGGCGCGTCACACAAAGGAGGCAATGGCATGGATTTCGCCCTCAGCGATCAGCACGAGATGTTGCGCCAGACGGTGCGCGCATTTGCTGAGCAGGAGATTCGTCCAACGGCAGCAGCGCGTGACGAGGCGATGGAGTTCCCGGTTGACCTTGTAAAGAAAATGGGGCAACTTGGCTTGATGGGCGTCGCTGTGAGCGAAAAGTACGGCGGCGCTGGGCTCGATTACGTCTCGTATGCGATCGTCATCGAAGAACTGTCACGGGTGGATGCATCGCTCGGCGTTATTGCGTCGGTCAATAATTCGCTAGTGTGTTACGGTATTGAGACGTTTGGTACTGAAGAGCAGAAACGTGAACTGTTGACCCCGCTGGCTTCGGGACGCATGCTCGGCGCCTTCTCACTCTCCGAGCCGGGCGCTGGTTCGGATGCCGCCGCTCAAAAGACAACCGCGGTACGTGACGGGGATGAATACGTCATCAACGGTATCAAGAACTGGGTGACGAATGGTGACTATGCCGATACGATCATCCTGATGGCAATGACTGATCCGTCTAAGGGGCATCGAGGGATCACCGCCTTTCTGGTCGATCCGCGTGCGCCAGGGTGCAGCATTGTCAAGGTCGAGCACAAACTGGGCATCCGCAGCGCCCATTCGTGCCAGATGGCGTATGACAATTACCGTGTGCCAGCATGGCGAAGGTTAGGCGAAGAAGGGCAGGGGTTCAAAATTGCAATGACCATCCTGAATGCTGGACGAATCGGGATTGCGGCGCAGGCGGTCGGCATTGCGCAGGGTGCGTATGAGGCAGCGCTGGAGTATGCCAAAATCCGCGAACAGTTTGGCAAGCCGATCATCGAGAATCAGGCGATCGGGTTCACCCTGGCGGATATGGCGACGCGGATCAAAGCAGCGCGGTTGCTCACGTATGAAGCGGCCTGGCGTAAGGACCAGCATCTTGATTTTGTCTGTGCAGCGTCAATGGCGAAGTTGTACGCCTCAGAAACCGCTATGTGGACGGCGACCAAAGCGGTTCAGATTTTTGGCTCCAATGGCTACTCGAAGGAATATCCGGTCGAACGCTACTTCCGCGATGCAAAGATCACCGAGATCTACGAAGGAACCAGCGAAATCCAGCGCCTGATCATTGCGCGCGAGATTGCGCGGTAGCAGGGCGTATGCATCATAGAGTACGTTTGACCAGAATGGGCGCACTGCTCTGCAGTGTGCTGGCATGCCTGTTGAGTCTGCAATTGATGGGGCTGGCGTCTGTCGATCCGCCGCAGAGCGCGCACTGGGCGGAAGCACGCGCCCGGTGGAGTGCGCGGGCGCCCGACTCCTACTACATCGCAGTGCGTATCGAGGCGTTAGGGCGGGTGTGCGTTCAGCGCCTCGAGGTGCGCAGCGGGTGGGTACGCCGGGTGCTCGAAAATACCTGCAATACGCTCTGGATCGATCCGCTGACTGTCGATCAGTTGTTTGCGCTCAGCAGCGATATTGAGAGCATCCCTGCCTCACGTTGCGTGCCATCGCCGCACACTTGTCCCTGTCATCGCGTCTTCACGTTGCGCCGCATCGAGTATGATGCAGAGTATGGCTTCCCTAGCACAATCATTGCACGCTCTAAAGTGCAGTTCCATCCGATGCGGCGCGATTTCTGGGAGTATCTCTGGACAGAGGGCAGCCTGCCGGTATGTCAACCAGCACGACGCCGCTTTACCGTGCAGGTGCTAACGCTTATGCCGTTGCCCCCAGAGAGTCCAGCGCAGACAGCCGAATTCAGGCGGGTGCGGTAAGAGAATTGCTCAGGCCACTGCCTGGCTGCGTGCTCTCAAGGGTGGCGTTATTGGGAGAGATGAGCGGCTTTCTGCGTTCCCGCGAGCTTTTTGCCCCTCATCCCCCCAAACTCCCCCTTCTCCCACAAGGGGAGAAGGGGGAGTTTGGGCGTTCTGAGTCCCAAAACGAGAGAAGGAATGTAGGACGAGAGAAGGAATGTAGGGACTTCCAAAAAGCCCACTCCTGTAAGCGGATGCGTGGTCGTCACACCCCACATGCAGCAATGTGACTTAGAATTATAGCAGTTCTCATAGAGGTTGAACCTCCCTGGACGACCGCAGCGCATGCGGGCTAAAGCCCTTCCTGGTCGTGTGGAAGCCCCTGCGGGGCTAGCGTGTCTGTCACCCTTCCCTCTACCGAGGGGTCGCCGGGTTGATCTAGCCCGCAGGGCTTGCCCGACCTTAGACAGGGCTTCAGCCCGCCGGAGGCGCACGAAGAAGGTTCAACGTATCTGAGAACTGCTATAATCCGCTACACTGCAGAGCCGTGGGTATGATGGAGATTGAGAATTTATAGTTCCCATAGAGGTTGAACCAATTGGACATGGTTGAACACTCCCAGAATCGCGCTACCGAACATGGTGACCAAAATGAATTTCGGTCTACGCTCTGCCGGAAACGGGCGCCTCGCACGACGTGGCAAACCCGGACAGGGTTCAACATATCTGAGAACTGCTATAATCCGCTCTACCGAACGAGCTGTGGGGCTGAAGCCCTCGGCTATGGAATGCAGAGCTGGCCTGTGCGGGCTATGGCGGATTATTTCTTCGCTAGCCGTCGGGCTGATGGAGATTGAGAACCACTATACCGAGCTAGCCGTGAGGCTGAAGCCCTCGGCTATGGAATGCAGAGTCGGCCTACGCGGGCTATGGCGGATTATTTACTCAATGACCATCAGCCCGCCGGAGGCGAAGATGGAACACTCCAGAAATTCAGTCAAGGGTTCAACGTATCTGAGAAACTGCTATAAGACTCCACAAGAGCAGAACGCCCGCCCCCTGTGGCGACTGTTATCCGAATCGACCGGTCACGTAGTCTTCAGTTCGCTTATCCTTCGGATTGGTAAAGATCACATCGGTCGGCGCGAACTCAATCAGTTCACCTGCGAGCGTTTCGCGATCCATCAGCATAAAAGCAGTCATATCAGAAACACGCATCGCTTGCTGCATGTTGTGAGTGACGATAACAATCGTAAAATTCCTGCTCAGTTCGTGGATCAAATCCTCGATTTTCATTGTCGCAATCGGGTCGAGCGCGGAACATGGCTCATCCATGAGCACCACTTCCGGTTCCACTGCAATTGCACGAGCGATGCAGAGACGTTGCTGTTGACCTCCAGAAAGCGCTGTGCCGGATGACTTATGGAGGCGGTCTTTCACCTCATCCCAGAGCGCTGCGCGTCTAAGCGCCATTTCAACCTTCTCATCGAGCACGCGCCGGTCTCTGACGCCCTGTACTCGTAGACCATAAGCAACATTTTCGTAGATTGATTTGACGAACGGGTTTGGTCGCTGGAACACCATGCCAACCCGGTGCCGCAGTTTGACCGGATCGAGATCGCCGTAGATATTGAGACCATCCAGGATGAGTTGCCCTTCGCCGCGCGCGCCTGGAGTACGATCATGCATGCGATTGATGGCGCGCAGGAAGGTGGATTTGCCGCATCCCGAAGGACCGATGATTGCGGTCACCTGGTTCTGCGGGATGCGAATGTTGATGTTGCGCAACGCCTGAAACGTCCCATAGAAGAAGTTGAAGTTGATCGCTTCAATCTTCGTTTCCTGCGTTGTGGATGTTGTATGCTCTTTTGCCCGTGCAACGGTCTCAGCAAACCTGCCGGACAATCCTGTTTGTCGCACTGTTTCGTCCATAGATTCCTCGATATCAGGTGCTATCCTACCCGACCGCTGATATAGTCTTCGGTCCGCGGATCGTCCGGTTGGGTAAAAACCTTTGATGTTGGATTGTACTCCACCAGCACGCCAGTTGGCACGCCGTCATCGGTATCGACCATGAACACGGCGGTCTCGTCGGAAATGCGCGCTGCCTGCTGCATATTGTGCGTGACGATGACAATCGTATACTTCTTACGCAGATCGAGGAGCAAATCCTCGATCTTCATCGTCGAAATCGGGTCGAGCGCGGAACATGGCTCATCGAACAGAATGACCTCCGGTTCGACGGCAATCGTGCGGGCAATGCTCAGACGCTGCTGTTGCCCGCCAGAGAGCGCCGTTCCCGCCTGGTTCAACTTATCCTTCACTTCGTCCCACAGGACGGCCGCGCGCAGGCTCGCTTCGACCTTCTCCGCCAGCACCCGTCTGTCGTTGATCCCTGCCAGGCGCAGACCGATGGCGACGTTCTCGAAGATCGAACGGGTGCGCAGCGCGATAGGCTGCTGAAACACCATGCCGATTTTGCGTCGCACCAGGATTGGATCGACGTCCGGTGCGTAGATATTTTCGCCATTTAGCAACACCTGGCCTTCAGCGCGCGCGCCAAGGATCGTCTCGTGCATCCGGTTCAGGCAACGCAGTACGGTGCTCTTGCCGCATCCGGATGGTCCGATGATTGCAGTAATTTTGTTCGGCTTGATCGTCATCGTCACGGGCCTGACGGCAAGACGTTTGCCGTAGTATGGCTTCAGGTCGCGGATCTGAATTGTGGATTGTGACGTCATAACGGGTATTGTCATTGATGGCGCCTTTTCCTGAGTGTGAACATCATCCGCTGCTTAGCGCATGCGCAGGCGATTGCGTGTGGCGATGCGCACCAGGATATTGACCAGCAACACCAGCATCATCAGCACAAAGGCGCTGCCCCAGGCGAGCGTGTTTTCGCTCGGGAACGGCGACTCGGTGTAGCGATAGGTGATCAGCGGCAACGCCGCCATTGGCTCGAAGAGATTGGTCATCAAAACGTTGCTGCCGAGCACCGTCATAATGAGCGGAGCGGTTTCACCCGCGCCGCGGGCAAACGCGAGCATCACGCCGGTCACGATGCCGGAGAGTGCGGTTGGAACAACGACAGTAAATGTCGAGTACCAGGTTGTGGCGCCCATTGCCAGCGCTGCTTCGCGGGTCGCCTCTGGCACCAGTTTCAACACTTCTTCCGTTGTGCGGGTAATGGTCGGCACCATAAGAAACGTGAGCGCAATCGAACCGGCGATCCCGGCGAAACCAAGCGGTTGACCATCGGCGCCTTTTGCGTTCACAATCAGAATGTACGCTGTAACGCCAACGATGATCGAAGGAGCGCCAGACAATACATCGGAGGCGAAGCGCACGGTTGTCGCAACTGAGTTGTCGGGGAACTCAGACAGGAAGATTCCCGCCATGATACCGATCGGCGTGGCGATGATCAGCGCCACTGTCGTAATGAGCAACGTACCGACAATCCCGTGAAAGACGCCGCCACGAGCGGGCGCTTCGAGAATATCAGCCCCTTTTTCATCGTTTGCCCCCTCCTGTCCAGTTCCGGGTTCGCCGCCGACGAGTGATCCCAGGTCGAGATTGGCAAACGGATCATTCGGGTCGATAGGACCAAGATCAGGCATTGACACTTGCATCGGCGGCTGATAGATATCGGTGAAGAACTCCCAGTTCAAAGCTCCGCCGCCGATGACGATAACGTACCCGATGATCAGCACAAGCGGCACGATTGCAAGTCCTGTTGCCACGAAGACCAGACTGCGCATCATCACGTCGATGGCTTTGCGACGGGAGTAGTTGGGCGATGCACTCGATTTCAGGCTCATGCGCGTGTCCTCCCGACGGGTCCGCGGTTCATATACCAGATCAGCAGACGTGCAGACAGATTCAACAGCAGGGTAATCGCAAAGAGCGCCAGTGCAATCAGCACCAGCGCACTCTCGTGGATCAGTGTCTGCGAGTTGACCAGTTCACTGGCGACCAGAGCAGCCGCAGTTGTGGCCGGCTCGAACAGCGTTTCCGGCACCTGCGGACGATTACCGACCAGCATGGTGGCGGCCATAGTCTCTCCCAGCGCACGCCCCAGACCGAGCATCACTGCACCGATGATACCGGCGCGTGCATAGGGCACGACCGATAGCCAGATAACCTCCCATCTGGTTGCGCCTAGTGCCAGCATCACCTCGCGTTGCGTATTCGGCACCAGGGTCAGCACATCACGGGTAATAGCCGCAATCGTCGGCAGGATCATGATCGACAGAATAATCCCGGCAATAAGCAAACCGCGACCAGACGCAACGTTTCCACCGAGCCACGGGACGATCTGTCCTATGGTTTCAGACATCGGTCGTGCGACGTTCTGAGTAAAGAACGGTGCAAAGACCATCACGCCCCAAACGCCATAAATAACGCTCGGAATGGCGGCCAGCAATTCGACCATGAATGAAAGTGGGGTACGAATGGCGGGCGGACACAATTCTGCCAGAAAAATCCCAATGCCAATCGCTACTGGTGCTGCCAGTATCAGCGCAATCGCCGAAGAGATCAACGTACCGACGATGGCCGGCATCGCTCCGAAACTGACCGGGTTGACCTCCGTTTCAACCGGATTCCATTCTCCCGATGTAAAAAACGCAAGTCCAAACCGCTCACGCGCCTGTTGAGAGTCGCTCCACGTGACCCACAGAATAGCAAACACCAGTACAATAACGAGCAGCGCAAAAAAGAGTGTCAATCCCCAGAAAATACCATCCCCGTGCTGTGTGCGTTTCGCAATGCGTTCTCGAAACGTTTCACGTGCTGCCTGTGCCTGTGCCATACTCATTTCTCCATATTATTTCGTGCCACACACAATGCTGTAGCAGGGCGATCATCCCTGCCACAGCATTGTTCTCTGAAACTGGCGGATCAGGATTAGCGCGGCGGCGTTGTAAACACCTGCTCGCCACGGACGCGCACTTTGTTCAGTTGCGCCATTGCCTTCAGGCGCACTTCCGTAGGCAGCTGGACATAACCGAGACGGACAGCAGCCCCCTGACCTTCGGTGAGACACCAATAGAGAAAATCAGTGAGCGCCTGCGCCTTTGGAACGTCCGTGTAGGTCTGTGAGCGAATCAGGATCCAGGTCAACCCGGCAATCGGGTACGAGTTCGCACCCTGCGGGTTAGTGATTGAGAACCGCAGGTCTTCGGGAATAGTCACACCGGCCGCTGCCGCAGAGACGGTTTCTGGTGTAGGCAGGACATAGTTGCCCGCTGCGTTTTTCACGGCCGGCACCGGCAAACGGTTGCCGATTGCAAACGCCTGTTCAACATACCCGATGGCGCCCTCTGTGCGAACCACCGTGCCGGCGACGCCTGCGTTGCCCGGCGCTCCAATACCGGCGGGCCAGCGGACTGTTGTGCCAGCGCCGACGCGAGTGCGCCAGGCTTCGCTCACCTTCGCCAGATAATCGGTCCAGATCGCCGTTGTACCGGAGCTGTCCGAGCGGTAGACCGGCGTGATGGACAGATCGGGCAGTGGAACACCAGGATTGTCGGCAACGATCTTCGGGTCGTTCCAGCGTGTAATTTCACCCAGATAGATGCCGCTCAGCGTTTCTGGCGAGAAGCGCAGCACCGTACCGGCGGGCAAGCCAGGCAGGTTGTAGGTCGGCACGACTGCGCCGATAACCATCGGCACGTGCAGCGTGTCTGGCGCTTCGGCAGCGATGCGATCCGCCGGCAGCGCCGAGTCGGTGCCGCCAAAATCGGTCAGATAGCGGATGAAGTCGCGCTGACCCTGACCAGACCCCACTGCCTGATAACTGATGGTCACCCCAGGAACAACATTCTTGTACACGCTGATCCATGCCTGATAGAGCGGGTTCGGGAAAGTCGCTCCTGATCCCTGCAACGCGACGCCGCTAATCTGACGTGGCGCCCACGCCGCAGGAGCAGTCGGTTGAGCGGTTGGAGTAGCCGCCTGTGGTCGTGGAGTCGGTGTCCGTCGGGGGCGCGGGGTTGGCGTTGCGCGGGGGCGTGTAGGAGTAACCTCTGGACGCGGCGTTGGCGTTGGTTGCGTCTGTGCCTGAGACGGCGCCGTGATCACGAACGTCGACATGAACAGGACGAATGCTATCATCAACAGAACCGGGCGGACAAGATGCCGTTGCATACAGTGATTCCTTCCTCTCCTCTTCTGTCTGCCCCTTCCACTTGACGCATATTGACCCATCAGCCGTATCTTTGTCAGAGACAATGCTGGCCATGCTCCAGATATGCTGCGCATGTGTCAGCGCATCACGTCTGGCAACCGGGGTCGGCTTGCGCCAATATGGTTTAGGCAAATCTGCGTCCCGTGATGCTGAGTCTATCAAACGAGCATTGAAGGATCAACTCATGCCGCCTTAAGGGGATTTTGTCCATAAATATAGACTTCTTAATAAATCTTAAATCGCGTATTATCTGGACAGGTGATCGTTCAGCGCGATGAGTCGCCCCACAGCGCAGTTGGAAAACCGCAATAACCCCGGTTTGATTGCAATTCTCACCGAGGTTGAACCCAATTGACGAGGTTGAATACTCCCGGAATCGCTCCCCACGCAGCGACCGAAATGATGGAGATTGAGAAATAAATCCGGTATGCGCCTGGCGCCGTCGGGGCAACCTCCCGGCTATGCGAGGCGAAGTCCGCTTGCGCGGGCTAGAGCGGAATAATTACTCAAGCGGAATAATTACTCAAAGACCATAATTTTGGTCTACACTTCGCCAGCAGCGGGCGCTTCGCACGACACGGCGGATAGGAACAATGGTCAATGTATCCGGGCAATGCTATAAGAGGCGCACGGCAATCGAGGATAGTTGGGGAAAGGAACGCTCACATTACGCGTTGAGCGACTCGTGCGCTGCGGTAGCCAGGTAGACGGTGCGTTCGGCGATATTTGTCGCTCGATCAGCGACACGCTCGAGCGCACGGGTTATTTCGAGCGATGCAAGCGCTGCATCAAAGAGGGCGGCGTCATTGAGCGCCATCTGGCGCACCGCCTCGAGAATAGCACGGCGACGTGCATCGACCTGATCATCGAGGGTGGCGATTGCGCGCGCTGTTGTGGCATCTTCCGAGAGGAATGCCGCAATACTGGCAGTCAGGATATGTTCGGTCAGCGCCCCCAACTCCTGGAGATCGGTCGTGAGCAGCGGGGTGTACCCGGCTTCCCTGGCGCGACGCACCTGGAGGGCGATCTGTTTGGCGTAATCGCCGATGCGTTCAAGTTCGCCAGCAACCATCAGCAGGGTAAGCACACGACGTAGATCGCGCAAAAGTGGCTGCCAGCGACTGATGAAACGGGCTGTAAGGTCTTCGATATCCTGCTGAAGTGCGTTGATATCGGGATCGTCATGAATGATCTGTGACGCACCGATGGCATCGAAGCGACGCAACGCCTGAAGCGCCTCGTGCATCGCCTCCTTGACGCGCTGCGCCATACCGTCGAGTGCGTGGCGCAGACGATCATAATCGTGCTTCATACCGTGCAGCACGCGCCTGCTCCCTTCCACCAACGCCTGGCAGCCGAACGACTAGCCGAACCGACCGGAGATATAATTCTCGGTGCGTTCGTCTTGAGGGTTCTGAAAGATCTGCGTGGTCGGTCCGTACTCGATCAACTCGCCAGCACGTGATTCGTTCATGAGAAAGAAGGCGGTATAATCCGAAACGCGCGCCGCCTGTTGCATATTGTGAGTCACGATCACAATTGTGTAGTTCTGGCGCAGTTCGAACATCAACTCTTCAATCTTGAGGGTCGAAATCGGGTCGAGCGACGAGCATGGCTCGTCCATCAGAATGACCTCGGGTTGCACGGCGAGCGCGCGAGCGATGCAGAGCCGTTGCTGCTGACCGCCGGAGAGTGCGGTACCGGGTTGGTGCAGTTTATCCTTGACCTCGTCCCAGATCGCGGCGCCGCGCAGCGCGCGCTCCACCAGTTCGTCAGCCTGCTGCTTCGTGCCGCGCCAGCCATTGATGCGCGGACCGAACATGATGTTTTCGTAGATACTCTTGGGGAAAGGATTCGGCTTCTGGAACACCATGCCAATCCGTCGTCGTACCTCGACCGGATCAACATCCGGGTCGTAGATGTTCTTCCCATGGAACAGAATTTTTCCCTCGAAGCGCGAACCGGGGATCAGGTCATTCATGCGGTTGATCGCACGTAACACTGTGCTCTTTCCACACCCTGACGGTCCAATAAAGGCAGTTATTCGCTGTCGCTCGATCTTGAGGCTGACGTTGTTGACCGCACGAAATGTTCCATAGTAGATATACGCATTGTGGACTTCGACAGCATACTTGCCGTTTGATTGCAGCGTATTGATCGAAGAAAACTCCGTGGTCGCCATCTAGTAACTCCTCCTGAGACGGTTGCGCAGCAGAATTGCCGTTGCGTTGAGTGCTAGCAGCGTAACGAGCAGCACAATGATCGCCGCTGCCGCAATGCTACGGAATTGCGCGCCAGGTTGTGAGGTCCAGTTATAGATCTGGATCGGGATCACGGTAAATTTATCGAAGACGCTATCGGGAAAGAACACAATGAACGTTGACGCACCAATGACAATCAATGGTGCTGTCTCGCCCATTGCGCGCGAGACACTAAGGATTGTGCCGGTCAGAATGCCGGGAAGTGCGTTCGGTAGCACGTGATGCCAGACCGTCTGCCACTTCGTCGCTCCCAGACCATACGATGCCTGACGGATCGACTGTGGCACGGCGCGGATCGCCTCGCGAGCATTGATAATCATCAGCGGGAGAACCAGCAGCGCCATGGTCAAGCCAGCGGATAAGATGGTTCTGCCGTTCGAATCGGTAACACCGAACATCGCGCCGCTAGTGAATGATTCAAATGCGCGCACAAAGACTGCCAGCCCCAGAATGCCGTAGATGATCGAAGGTACGCCCGCAAGGTTATTGATGTTGGTCTCGATCAAACGGTAGTACCACGTGTCGCTGGCGTACTCCTCCAGATAGACGCCGCCGAGAATGCCAATAGGGATGGCGAGCAGCATCGTGATCGCAATCACCCAGAGCGATCCCAGAATCGCATTGCCGACACCCGCCAAAATAGGAACACTGCTCATCGGGCGGGTGAGAAAGTCACGATTGAGCCACGAATGGAACTCCAGTTTAGCGCGTGGGAAGCGCTCGCGAACGGTCGCCTCGATCCGCTCGCGTTCGAGCAGCGACTCGGTCAATTTATACACAGCGACTACCTCTCGACCAACCACGCGCTCTTCAACCAGTTGCAGAACGCTCTCCCTAGAACGTTCACTGAACGGTTCATCGCGGTCAAAGCGACGAAATAGACCAGCGGAGACATTCGCGCGTAGAATTTCGATCAACTCTTCCTTCGACAACTCCTCAAGTGGTCGACCGCCCGTCAATTCCTCGGGGTCAACCTTTGTTTGGACTGCAATATATCCAAACGTATCGTTGACGATGGTATAGATCAACGTAGCCAGCGCCAGCAGGCCAATAATCAACGATGAAACGAAGATTGCATGCCAGATAGCGCCGCGGAGACGGCGCACTGCGATATTGCGATTAATATCCGCACCTTCCGGCAGATAACCGGTTGGCCTATCGCGCTGATCCAGCGATTGTGCGCTCATTCATACACCTCCCGGAAGCGACTCGCGACCCATCCGCTCAATAGGTTGAGCAGCAGGGTCATGAAGAAGAGCACCAGAGCGATGGCGAAAATGCTGGTGTACTGAATACTGGCGTAACTGATATCGCCACCACTGATACGCGCGATATGCCCGGTCATGGTTTCGGCTGCCTGCAACGGATTGAAGGTAAAGCGGGGTCCGGCGCCGGCTGCCAGTGCAACGATCATCGTTTCACCGACCGCGCGCGACATTGCCACAATCACCGCTGCCAGGATGCCCGACATCGCCGCCGGAACCACGATACGCAGCGATGTCTCGAGGCGGGTTGCGCCAAGACCATATGCACCTTCACGCAATGCACGCGGTACGGCGCTCAGCGCGTCCTCGCTCATCGATGCGACCAGCGGCAGGATCATGATACCCATCGTCAGCCCTGCCGACAGCATATTGTAGATCTCGACATTCTCCTTGCCCAGCAACCCCTGCAGGATCACCGGCGTCACGAATGTCAGTGCGAAGTAGCCGTAGACCACGGTTGGCACTCCCGCCAGCACTTCGAGGATCGGCTTGAGGTAGCCACGCGCCTGGGGAGATGCGTATTCGCTCAGATAGATCGCAGCGCCCAATCCCAGCGGCACTGCCACTATCAGAGCAATGATACTTGTGATCAGCGTTGATGTCATCAATGGCCAGATGCCGAAGCGACCGGTTTCCGGCTGCCAGGTGGTTGTGCCGAAAAACTCTGCCAGATCAACCTCTGGCGAACCAAAGAACAGCCATGCTTCCTGGAACAGAACGATAACAATTGCTGTCGTTGTAAAAATAGAAATCGCGCCACAAACAAAGACGATGATCTCTATAACGTTTTCGCCGAACCGTGGCTTGCCGCGCAGATTGATCGGACTGATGCTCAATGGTGTGGAGCGTTCAACGGCAACACGCGCTTCCTGTTCCATGAGATGCAACCTCCTGATTATGGCACTGAATAAACGTCGTTTTCGGCAGTGCAGTATAGCATAATTCTCCTGTGGATAATGCCAGGGCTTCCATAACGCCAATCCGCCCGTCGCTTGCGTACAACACCCCGTCATAAGACAATGGAGACGGAGCAGACCTGCCGTCGATCGTGCACGAATGCAGGTCTGCTCCTGTTACCGAAGCGTTATGGCTTCATCGCTGCCAGCCAATTCAGTTTGGCGACGTTGATCGCCTGAGTGGAGGCAGGGAAGTAGCCGACTTTGAGCACTTCGTCGTTGACGTAGGTCAGATAGAAGTTGATGAAGGCGGCGACCTGCGGCTTCTCCTTCATAATCTTGGCGTCGGAGTAGATGAAGAGCGGTCGCGCCAGCGGATACTCGCCGGTTTCGGCGGTCTTCTCAGTAGGCTCGACGCCTTCGACCTTCACCGCTTTGAGGCGATCCTTCTCGGCGATGAAGTAGGCGTAGCCGAAGTAGCCGATGGCGTTGGGGTCGCCTTCCACGCCCTGCACCAGCACGTTGTCGTTCTCGCTCAACTGAATGCCGGGAGCGTTCAGGATGGCTTCCTTGCCCTTCTTCTCAAACGCCGGGTCCATCACCACTTCGACGAAGAAGTCGAAGGTGCCGGAGTCGGAGCCGGGGCTGAAGAGTTTGATCGGATTGGCGGGCCAGGCGGGGTTGACGTCCTTCCAGGTCTTGGCTTTGCCGGAGAAGATGTCGGCGAGTTGCGCCTTGGTCAGGCTGTCGACGAAGGTGTTGGCCGGGTTGACGACCACTGCCAGGGCGTCGGTGCCGACGCGGAACTCGACCGGCTCGCGTCCGATGGCGCGGCAGTTTTCGACTTCGGCAGGGCGGATGGGGCGGCTGGCGTTGGAGATGTCGGTTTCGCCCGCCTTGCAGAAGCGCTCGAACCCGGCGCCGGTGCCAATCGAGTCGATCGTGATGTTGCCAGCGTAACCCTCGTCCTTGAAGCGCTCCGCCATCCGCTGGGTCAGCGGGAAAACCGTCGATGACCCGGCGGTGACGATGTTCCCCGTTACTGCTCCCGGATCGACTTCAGGCATCTTGACTTCCATTCCCATCGCTGCCAGCCAGTTTGCTTTGGCGACGTTGATCGCCTGAGTGGAGGCAGGGAAGTAGCCGACTTTGAGCACTTCGTCGTTGACGTAGGTCAGATAGAAGTTGATGAAGGCGGCGACCTGCGGCTTCTCCTTCATAATCTTGGCGTCGGAGTAGATGAAGAGCGGTCGCGCCAGCGGATACTCGCCGGTTTCGGCGGTCTTCTCAGTAGGCTCGACGCCTTCGACCTTCACCGCTTTGAGGCGATCCTTCTCGGCGATGAAGTAGGCGTAGCCGAAGTAGCCGATGGCGTTGGGGTCGCCTTCCACGCCCTGCACCAGCACGTTGTCGTTCTCGCTCAACTGAATGCCGGGAGCGTTCAGGATGGCTTCCTTGCCCTTCTTCTCAAACGCCGGGTCCATCACCACTTCGACGAAGAAGTCGAAGGTGCCGGAGTCGGAGCCGGGGCTGAAGAGTTTGATCGGATTGGCGGGCCAGGCGGGGTTGACGTCCTTCCAGGTCTTGGCTTTGCCGGAGAAGATATCGGCGAGTTGCGCCTTGGTCAGGCTGTCGACGAAGGTGTTGGCCGGGTTGACGACCACTGCCAGGGCGTCGGTGCCGACGCGGAACTCGACCGGCTCGCGACCGATGGCGCGGCAGTTCTCGACTTCAGCGGCTTTGATGGGGCGGCTGGCGTTGGAGATGTCGGTTTCGCCCGCCTTGCAGAAGCGCTCGAACCCGGCGCCGGTGCCGATCGAGTCGATCGTGATGTTGCCAGTGTACCCCTCGTCCTTGAAGCGCTCCGCCATCCGCTGGGTCAGCGGGAAGACCGTCGATGACCCGGCGGTGACGATGTTCCCCGTTACTGCTCCCGGATCGACGTCGGGAAGACCATCGTAATCGATCTCCGCCGCCGGTTCGGCAGTCGGTTGCGTGGGCGCGGCGGTCGGTTGCGCGGGCGCGGCGGTCGGTTGTCCTGGCGCCGGGGTTGCTTCCGCGGGCGCGGCGGTCGGTTGCGCGGGCGCGGCGGTCGGTTGCGCTGTCTGACCGCCACAGGCTGCGATGATTGGCGCGATCAGCGCCAGCATCAGCAGCGACGCGAAAAACCGTTTCCTGATGATGTGCATACGTTTCTCCCTCCTGACAATCTACTGCTTCTTTTCCAAAGTTCCCAGGCATGAATTGCTCGCAGTCCGGCGAACAAAACATACGCTGAGAACCTCTGTACATGGGCAGGGTAGAGTATACCTGCACAAAGTTAAGGGCAAAGGGTCGTTGTGTTAAGTTCAGGTTAACCGTTACTGAACTGTATCGATCCCGATCCTGAATTGTTGTCTTTAGAGATCAACAGGCGTGGTATAGTGAAGAGTAACGTCATCTTTGCCAGCGCCATGTTGCGTATCTGGCAGGTCATGCAGCGGAGCATATCACGTGCGTATGAACATCACATCTGCATCCAGGCACTCATCACGCAGCCTCTCGCTGTTGCTCGCTCTTGCGCCGATCAACCTGAGAGTGTTGTCACTCTCAATCAGCAATGCGTTGCAGATTGCCTCGAATTGGCGGGTGATCAGCGCGCTCGCCAGCTAGCAGCAGCCGCTCGCTCGCAGGGTTGCCGTCGAAGCGCAAACGTTCCCTAACGATCGCTGGAATATGTTGAACACAGCGATCAGGCTAGCGACTGCGCCGGTGGCGCATCGTATCGAGGCGCTGCAACGCCTGCTCGCACTTGATCTGTCATTTGAACAGTTGACAATCCTGGATGATAGACGCTTTATCGTTGCAGCAGTCATCCAGAATCGCCAGAGGAAGCCCATCTTCCTTGATACAGCGCTGGTCGAGGAGATCGTGCAACAGACAGGATCAGGCACTGGTAATACCACTGGTGGGCGCTATCGATACAGAGCGGCTGGCGTATATTCAGGATCGGGCGTTGCGTACATTGCAGCGCTCGCGCGCACACTACTGCTGGTCGATATTACCGGCGTGCCGGTTGTCGATAGCCAGGTCGCGCAGGGGCTGCCTGCAATCGGCGCCGTGTGTTCAGTTGCTGGGCACCGAAAGTTAATTGGCATTCGCCCCGAAGTGGCTCAGACGATTATGGGTCTGGGGATGAACCTGTTGTCGTTTGCACACTGCCGCCGATCTGCAAACGTCTGGGTGAGATCACCCGCTAGGATCATACCAAGATGGCACTGCAAATGGTGGCGTTGTGCATAACCGGGTGTTCTTCGATCTCTTCGGCAAACGCAATTGACAGGCCGCCATCGAGCAGGTACAATCGCAGCTGACGACATACGCTGTCTGTGACGATTGCCAGTGAGTTTCCTGCAAAAAGGTCATCTCGCCAAAGCGACGCAAAGGACGCAGCAGACGATTGACGAAAACTTCTTCGCTCTTCGTGCGTCTCTGCAGTGCGTTCTTGTGGTGAAGTCATTGATTCCCTTCTAACAATTGCCATTGAATGTGTGTGCGTTTGGCATCTGGCAGCGGAGCACACTGCCGGGTCGCAACGGCATCTTTTTGGGTAACAATCATGCCAGCAAAAGGTTCACGTCCATCCACTATTCCCCGTGGCACCATCGGGCGTATCTGTGGTTCTGCTTGCGTTGCCGAAGAAGCCCTGCGTGGCCACACCGAGCGTATAAAACGTCTGACCCCACCACCTCCTCCACTGTCTCCAACCTTTGAGCGTATCCTGACAATTGGAGGTCTGCCATTCCTGATCGTTCGCCTTTTCTGGTACAATCTGCGTGAGGTGCGCTTCTGGTGGCCCCTGGTTTTACCATTGCTGGCGTGGACGGCGTGGCGCACTTATCACCGGGAGCGTGCACAGAGCGTCCAACACGACAGAACTGCGCAGAGTCGTGCTTGACAACCCATCCTCTCAATGTAAGAATACTGTGATATACGGCGGGTTACGCCGAAATGTGCGTATGTTTTTTGGCGCCTCCGGTCTGGGTTGTTCGCTCTTCGACGCAGCGGCAGTCATCTATGGGCGCTTCCGTACAACTACAACTAGCCATCCAAAATAACTTGAACGCAAGCATTCAAGACATTGCACTGAACCTGTGCGCAGCGACCGGTGCAACCGCATGCTACCTGACGTTGCGCGAACGACCTGGCGCCTATCCGCGGCTCGTTGGCGCTGCCAGTGTGCAAGGCAACCCTCCCGATTGGAACGACATCAGCGGCGCCCAGATCCTGCGGCAGATTGGGCACGGCAGGACGATGATCGTGCCGAATCATACGGCATCGGCAATGGCACTGTCGCTTTCTTCTGGCGGGCGCGATGTTGGCGTTGCCATTCTACTGTTTGATGGCGAGCCGCCGTCGGTATCCGATACGATGGTTGCCATAGCGCGCCTGGCAGCGCAGGCGATCGAGGCTTCCTGGCAACTGACTATGCTGCACGATCAGGCGGAACAGATCGCTGAACGCACCCGCCTGCGTGAGATCCAGCTAAGCCGCAACCTTATTCGTGGGGTTATCGACAGTGTGCCGATAGGACTGGTGCTGATTGATCCAACCGGGTACGTGCTGGCGGCAAATCGCGCGCTTGCAAGGCGTTTTGGGCTTGAGCCAGCCATGCTGGTCGGCAGGTTCTACGGCGATGCACTTGGAGAGTGGAGCGAGTCAGCAGCAGCGCGCACATTCGTTGCACGCCAGCCGCAACGCCTACGCCGCACCCTTCAGCGCCCTGGCAGCAGTGATGCGTTGATCGAGATTGCGAGTTTCCCGCTCTTCGACGCAGCTGGCGTGGTATACCAGGTTGTTGAAGTGTGGGAAGACATTACTGAGCGCGTGGCGCTGCAAACACAACTCGTGCGTGCCGAAAAACTGGCAGCGATCGGTCATCTCGCTGCCAGTATCGCGCACGAAGTCGGCAACCCGCTCCAGGCTATTCAGGGATTTCTGGCACTGTTTCTGGAGCAGTGCACCCCCGAAACACCCAATCAGCATTTCCTGCGCCTCGCGGAAGAAGAGATCGAACGGATCGTGCGGGTGCTGGAACGGTTGCGCGACCTGTACCGACCACGCGCTGATGTTTTCACAAACGTTGATGTCAATCAGCTGATTGAGAGTGTTCTGTTGCTGACCGGTAAGCAACTCGAGCGTTCACGCATCCGGGTGATGCGCGAACTGACCCCCGACCTCCCCACGATCCAGGGTGTCGCTGATCAATTGAAGCAGGTGCTGCTCAATCTGGTGCTGAACGCCGCAGAAGCCATGCCCAACGGCGGCGTGTTGCATGTGCAGACGTACCGTACCCATCTGGCATCGGGTCAGGAGGCAATCGCTATCGCGATCACGGATACCGGCGTTGGCATTCCGCCAGAGCAGTTGACCCGCATTTTTGATGGGTTGCATACCACAAAAGAGCGTGGTATGGGATTGGGGTTGTATACCAGCAAGGCAATTGTGGAACGTCATCTGGGAAGCATTTGCGCGCAGAGCATTCCTGGCGAGGGAACAACCTTCGAGATTATGTTACCGATCAGGCACAAGGAGAGCCGCCATGAAGCAACCGGCGAAGATCCTGGTCGTTGATGACGAACGTTCGGTGCGTATCATGCTCGAGACGGCGCTCCGCGCCTATGGCTATCGGGTTGAGACGGCAGAGAACGGTGCTGCTGCCCGTATGCGTCTTAGCGGAGAAGAGTTTGATCTGCTGCTGCTTGATCTGCAACTGGGCGATGTCGATGGCATCGAGATCCTGCGCGAAGTGAAGGAACGGTCGCCTGCAACCGAGGTTATCCTTCTGACAGCGCATGGTTCAATCAATAGCGCGATAGCGGCATTACGCTATAGCGCTTTTGATTATCTGCTCAAGCCAGCACAGGTGACCGAGATTCGTGAGCGGGTTGAACGTGCGCTGCACCATCGCCGGGTCAATCTCCAGCGCGCGGAACTGCTCCAGCGCATCAGTGAGAGTGCTCGCGCGCTTGGTTTGATCGAGGGTGGTAGCAATCCTGCGCCTGCAACGACTGCTTCGAACGATTATCTGACGGTAGGTCCGCTCGTGCTCGACTTGCGGCGTCACGCTGCGTATCTTGGCGAGCATACGCTCACGCTCACGCGCACAGAGTTTGCGTTGCTGACGGCGCTGGCGCAGAATCCTGATACGGCGCTCAGTTACACGACTCTCTCTGAAGCAGTGTATGGACGCGCGCAGGCGGAAGAAGAGGCACGTTCGCTGCTTCGTCCACACATTGCGCGGCTTCGGCAGAAACTCGATGCAACCAAAACGCCGGGCATTGCGCTGATTAGCATTCGCAGCATGGGGTACATGCTGCAAACGAAAGATGCGCCAGCGCCCGGATCGATACCCTGAATGGGGAAAGGCGAGAGCCGACATACGCGGACACAAGGAGGTGACGATGAACGCTCTTCCTCGCTTTCCCAATCATGTATCCATCCGAGAAGTCGGTCCGCGCGATGGCCTGCAAAATGAGGATGTCATTCTTACCACTGCCCAGAAAGTTCAGTTGATCGACCGTCTTGCCGACACAGGATTGACCTTGATTGAGGTTGGCGCATTTGTTCGTCCCGCCAATGTACCGCAGATGGCGGATACGGCGGATGTCTTCGCGGCGATCTCACGTCGCCCCGGTGTTGTTTACAGTGCTATTGTTCCTAATGCCATCGGTGCGCGACGAGCTGTTGCAGCACGGGCAGATGCGCTCCAGGTCTTTCTTAGCGCCAGCGAAAGCCATAATCGCAGCAATGTGAATATGTCGATTGAGCAATCGCTGGCGCAGGCTGCCGACATAGCGGCTATCGCCCGTGAAGCCGGCGTATGTTTCGAGGCAGTAGTGTCGGTTGCGTTCGGGTGCCCGTTCGAAGGGGATGTGCCGCTGGATCGAGTCATGGATCTGACAGCGCGCCTGTTTGATCTGGGTGCCGAACAGGTGACGTTTGGCGATACGACCGGCATGGGGCATCCAGCTCTGGTGCGCGATCTGATTCTGGCATTTTATGAACGCTTCCCGCAGGCGCATCCTCGTCTGCATCTCCATAGCGCTCGCGGTGCAGGGCTGGCGAATGTGCTCATGGCGCTATCGCTTGGAGTTGACCGGTTCGATGCCAGTGTTGGCGGGATCGGTGGGTGCCCGTTCGCACCAGGCGCACCCGGCAATATCTGTACTGAAGACCTGGTGCACATGCTCCACGAGATGGGCATCTCGACCGGTATTCGCCTGCCAGCGCTGCTCGATGTTGCGCGTACGCTCGAAGGGATGCTGGGGCGCACGGTACCAGGTCAGACGATCAAAGCTGGCATCTGCAAGCATTTGCCGCCAGATGGCGCACCGCGTCGGTGACTGCGTGAGGGGTGTCCCGACGATCGGTTTGCCAGTATCCCCTCTATTCTATTTCCGCGAACAGGCAGGTCTTCTGCATTCCAGCGCACTTTTGCCCCTCATCCCCCCTGTCCCCTTCTTTCACAAGGGGAGAAGGGGGAGTTTGAGGGTCCTGATGCCTGACACGGAAGATGGCACGCCGGGGCTTCCAAAAAACCTACCCCTGTGAGTATTCTCCATCCCCCTTCTCCCACAAGCGAGATTTGATATCACGCCGCTGTTTGCACTGCGAAACATGCCGGTCACGTCGCCCCATAAGAGACGCGCAAAGTGCAGTGCGGGTTGTGATCAATGTGTAAGATCGCGCATTCCATTCTGGTGCTACGATGGGTGAAAAAAACGAACATTAGGGATGGAGGTAGGCATGTCCGACCAACCACGCACTCAAACGACTAGTATCATCGGTCGGGTTGTCAGACTGATCGGAATCCTGGCGATGGTCTCAACTGCCAGTCTCTACCCATTGGCGGGGTATGCTGTACAGAGCGACATCAGCGCAAGTACGACAATCTACCTTCCGCTGGTGTCTAAAGCGAGTTGTTCAGCGGATCTCCCGCGCATTAATGCACCTCGATTCAGCGGCGCCATTCCTTTCACACAAACGGCTATCGCCTGGTTTGGCAAGGTTTCACCGACACAGAACTATACCGACATTCGGGTGGGGTACAACGCGAATGAACTCTACGTGTACCTGGCAATTTTTGATCGCCACCTCTGGTATGATGAAAATCCCACCCCACAAACCCTGACCCAGTGGGACGCAGTGACGCTACTGCTGGATACCTCTGGCGGCACGACACTTTCCTCTGCTTCCTGGAAGATTGTGGCACAATTGTATGGCGATCCGAGTCCGCAACGTCGCGCCGTCTATCGTGGCAGCACAACAGGCTGGCAGGCGACCAGAATCCCCTTCAACGCCGTCCCTGGCTGGCGCGGTAATGCGCTGAACGATAACAGCGACACCGACAGGGGATGGGCAATGGGTTTCACCATTCCGTTCAGCAGTCTGGGACTTTCATCTGCTCCGTCTGATGGAACTTCCTGGCGCATGGCAGTGATTGTTCATGACCGCGATACACGCGCCGGTCCGCCGATCGGGGATCAGTTCTGGCCTCCGCAAGGTTCGCTCGACTCTCCCGGTTGCTGGGGCACGTTGAACTTCGGGTTGCCCTCGTACCAGACCAGTGTAACGCCAACCGGATCGGTGATCATCCGGCGTCCCAACGAGCGCAGTCCGCTCGTCCCTGATGCCGACGTAGGCGGGGCAATCACCAACCAGTGCCCTGGCGACGAGAACCATATCTGGAATGAGTGGGGCAATCGCAATTATGGGCGCGCCCCCGATTTCAACATCCAGAACCAGTCTGATATAGCCGACTGGCCCTGTTTTGCGAAGTATTACGTCACCTTCCCTCTCGACAGCATACCGCCCGGCAAGGTGATCGTCTCGGCCACGCTGACGCTCCATCAGTTTGGGAACTCGGGAGGGATGGATGTTGCGAAACCTTCGTGGATTCAAGTACTGACAGCCGCAGGAGACTGGAGCGAGAATACCATTACCTGGAACAACGCACCGATTGCCTATGAGAACATCGGCGGGCGTTGGGTCGATCCCACCGTCCTGACAGGATGGCCCGGCGCCCCGCGCACCTGGGATGTGTCGTATGCTGTGGCGCGGGCATATGCGCGGGGCGAGCCGTTACGTCTTATTCTCTACTCTTCCGACTCGGACTATCACAGCGGAAAGTACTTCGTCTCTTCTGATACTGGCGACTGGAATATCGAAGGGCGACCGCGTCTTGAGGTGCGGTGGGGCGAGTCGCGGTAGGGTTGTGGTCGGCAGCGTGCAGGTTCGTAGCGGTAGCGGTGTCGCACTGCAACGCCTCCGTCTCGCGGGGCAGGTGAAGGCATCGCCTTCGCCTGCCCCGTTGCTCAACCGAAAGACAGCGCATCAGTGAAACTGCTCTTCTTCGGTCGAACCAGCAAGCGCTGTTGTTGAGGAAAGGCCACCAGAAATAATGGTGGACACCTCATCGAAATAGCCGGTTCCCACCTCGCGCTGATGGCGCGTTGCAGTATATCCCTGTCGCTCGGCAGCAAACTCCGCCTGCTGCAACCGCACATACGCGGTCATTCCTTCGGCAGCATACGCTTTTGCAAGTTCGAAGGCATAGTAGTTAATCATATGCCAGCCAGCCAGCGTGATGAACTGGAACTTGTACCCCATTGCCGCGAGTTCGCGCTGGAACTTTGCGATGGTCGCTTCATCCAGGTAGCGTTTCCAGTTAAACGACGGCGAGCAGTTGTATGCCAGCATCTTGCCAGGGAATTTTGCATGGATGCCCTCAGCAAATCGCCGTGCTTCGTCCAAATCAGGATACGCCGTCTCACACCAGATCAGGTCGGCATAGGGCGCATACGCCAGACCACGGGCGATTGCCGCATCCAGTCCGCTCTTCACCCGGTAGAAGCCCTCCGGTGTACGTTCACCGGTAATAAAGGGGCGGTCATACTCATCGGCATCAGACAGAAGCAGCGTCGCTGCCTGTGCATCGGTGCGGGCAATCAGCACTGTCGGCACATCCAGCACATCAGCTGCCAGGCGCGCCGCTGTCAGCGTGCGGATAAACTGCGATGTCGGCACCAGCACCTTCCCGCCCAGATGCCCACACTTCTTCTCCGACGCCAGCTGATCCTCAAAGTGAATTCCCGACGCGCCAGCCTCGATCATTGCCTTCGTCAACTCGAACGCATGCAGCGGACCGCCAAACCCCGCCTCGGCATCGGCAATAATTGGCGCGTACCAGTAAATATCGTTACGCCCTTCTAGTGCGTGGATCTGGTCGGCGCGCATGAGCGCATTATTGATCCGACGCACTAGCGCCGGGACGCTGTTTGACGGATAGAGGCTCTGGTCGGGATAGGTCTGTCCTGCCAGGTTAGCGTCGGCAGCCACCTGCCAGCCGCTCATATAGATCGCCTTGATTCCGGCGCGCACCATTTGCGTTGCCTGTGCGCCAGTCAATGCGCCGAATGTCGCCACATACGGTTCGGTCTGCAGCAGATCCCATAATCGCCGGGCGCCCACATTCGCCAACGTGTATTCAATCTTGAGGGTGCCACGCAACCGCACCACATCGGCGGCGCTGTAGTCGCGTCGGATGCCCTGCCAGCGCGGGTCGGTCGCCCAGCGCCGTTCCAGTTCTGCGATCTCCTGGTCACGATTGAAGGTGGACATAACACACTCCCTTGTGGTTTCAATCCAGACGACGGTAGCCGGGGATGGTCAGGAACTCGACAAAGTCGTGCGACAATGTCAGTTCATCGAGGAGTTCGGCAGCCTGCGCGAAGTGGTGATCGCCGGTGCGGGTAGTGACAAGTGCGTGCAATTCTTCGTCGCGGATTGTCTTGTACATGGTCTCGTCAACCGTGCGACCATCGTTCAGTTTCGCGTTGTAGCGCACCCACTGCCAGATCTGCGAACGCGCAATCTCGGCAGTCGCCACATCTTCCATCAGATTGAAGATCGCAACCGCGCCGCGACCGCCAAGCCAAGCCTCGATATATTGCAGCGCCACATTGATATTGTTGCGCAACCCGGCTTCGGTGATCGTTCCCTGCGGGATTGTCAGCAGATCGGCGGCGGTGACGTGCACTTCGGGCACATAGTGGATCTGATGATCGCCTGGAAACGCTGTATTGAAGACTTCGAGCACCGTCGGCACCAGGTCGGGATGCGCCACCCAGGCGCCATCGAACCCTTGCTTCGCCTCGCGCTCTTTATCGGCGCGCACCTGCGCCAGGGCGCGTTCGGTAATCTCCGGTTCGCGGCGGTTTGGTATGAACGCCGACATGCCGCCGAGCGCGTGGGCGCCGTGCTTGTGGCATGCATAGACCACGAGTTCCGCTGCTGAACGCAGGAAGTGTGTCGTCATCGTCACCTGTGCGCGATCTGGGAAGATCCAGTCGTCGCGGTGGCTGAACGTCTTGATGAAACTGAAGATATAATCCCAGCGACCCAGGTTCAAACCGCTGCTGTGTTCGCGCAACTCATACAAAATCTCCTCCATCTCGAATGCAGCCAGAATGTGCTCAATCAGCACAGTGGCGCGGATTGTGCCGTGTGGGATGCCAAGACGATCTTGCGCAAAGTTGAACACGTCGTTCCAGAGCCGCGCTTCCAGGTGGCTTTGCATCTTCGGCAGGTAGAAATACGGACCGCTCCCGCGTCGGATTAACTCGTGCGCATTGTGGAAAAAGTACAACCCGAAATCGAAGAAAGCGCCAGCCACTGGCTCATTATCAACGTGCATATGCTTCTCGACGAGGTGCCAGCCGCGCGGTCGCACCGCCAGGGTGGCAATCGTGTCATTCAGGCGATATTCACGCCCCTCCGGGCTGACGAAGGTGATCGTCCGGCGAACGGCATCACGCAGGTTGAGTTGCCCCTGAACGATATTTTCCCAGGTTGGGGCGTTGGCATCCTCAAAATCTGCCATAAAGACCTGTGCACCAGAGTTGAGCGCATTGATCACCATGCGCCGATCAGTGGGACCGGTAATCTCCACTCGCCGATTGGAAAAGTCAGCGGGAATGGAAGCCACTTTCCAATCACCGCTGCGAATATCAACCGTCTCAGGCAGGAAATCGGGCAGCGCACCAGATTTAATGTCTGCCCAACGCTGATCACGTGCAGCAAGCAGCGCGCGTCGGCGATGCTCAAACTGACGCGCCAGGGAGGCAACAAAATCAAGCGCTTCAACTGTGAGGATTTCTGACCATTCCGGCCTGATCGGACCAAGAATTTCGACACGATACGGTGTGTCCACTACTTTTCCTCCTTGAAATGAGCAGGCAGTCCTTCTTATATTAGTGACGCCAGTTACAATCTTGCCGTGCGTGTCTGGGATGCCGCTGTAACGATAGCGCTCTTCCACGCATGGGTTCCTTCAGTATACCCGATGTTTCTTTGCACTACATGAGCAGGCAGGGAAGAAGTTTCCAGAATCTGAAAGGGAACAGTCTTCCACACCCTTCAACGCGCAACACGCAACGTTCACGTTCAACGTTCAACACGCAACCTTCAACGTTCAATCTTCAACGCGCAACCTTCAACCTTGCAACCTCAACGTTCAACCTTCTTCAACCTTCGACGTTCACCCCACGCTCCGAAATCCGCCATGCGGCGTATCACAGCATAGCCGACAGGCAGACGCGCACGGCTGCGCGCAGCGCTACACTCGCAGCAGCAGCGTCCAAAAGCGCCGCCAATAAGTGAGGAGCATGGTATGGCAATGCGTATCCCAATGTCTTCCCCCGATATCAGCGATGCAGAAGTGCAGGCTGTCGTTGAGACGCTGCATACCCCGACGTTGAGTATCGGTCCGCGCCTCGAGGCGTTTGAACGTGCCGCTGCTGCTGTTGCTGGCGTTGAGTGGGGCATCGGTGTCAATTCTGGCACAAGCGGGCTACATCTGTGCATTATCGCTGCCGAGATCAGTGATGGCGATATGGTTGTTACCACGCCGTTCTCGTTCATTGCCTCAGCGAACTGCATCCTGTATGAGCGCGGCGTGCCGGTGTTCGTGGATGTTGACCCGGCGACGGGGAATATCGACCCGCATCTGGTTGCATCTGCCGCTGCCGATCTGATGCGCGGCGGCGTGAGCGCTGATCGCTGGTTGCCGCCTGCCCTGCGCGGCATCCGCCGACCCGAAGGACGATTACGCGCATTGCTGCCAGTGCACGCCTTTGGTCAGCCCGCCGATATGGACCCATTGCTCGACACTGCTCGCAATGCCGATCTGGTAGTGATTGAAGATGCGTGTGAGGCGATTGGCGCCGCATACAAAGGGCGACCCGCGGGATCGCTTGGCGATGCAGCCGTCTTTGCCTTTTATCCGAACAAACAGGTCACCACCGGCGAGGGGGGCATGATTGTGACCAACCGCGAATCATGGGCGCATCTGTTGCGCAGTCTGCGCAATCAGGGGCGTGATGTCTTCGATGGCTGGCTCAACCACACACGCCTGGGGTACAACTATCGCCTGGATGAACTGAGTGCCGCCCTTGGTCTGGTGCAGGTGAGTCGTCTGGAACAATTACTGGCGAAACGTGCTCGCGTCGCCGCCTGGTACAACGAACGACTGGCGGATCTAGAGCTGGTCGAGACACCGCGTATTGCGCCGACAACCACCTATATGTCGTGGTTTGTCTACGTGGTGCGCATTGTGCCGCCTGCCCGACGTGATACGGTGGTGCATCTGCTTGCAGAGCGCGGCATTCCTAGCCGCCCGTATTTCACTCCCATTCACCTGCAACCGTTCTACCGTGAGCGGTTTGGTTACCGCGGCGGTGAGTTTCCGGTCACCGAGCATTTGGGTGCAGTGTCGCTTGCGCTGCCATTCTCAGGAGTAATGACCGAAACACAGGTTGATGTGGTGTGTGAGGCGCTGCGCGATGCTGTCGAGCGCAGCATCGCACTGCCGGTGACCAGAGGAGCATCACGATGATGCAGCGACTTCAAAACCGGCATTTTCTCCTTTTCGATATCCTGCTGGTGCCGCTTGCAATCTATCTGAGTTTCGTCCTACGGCTGGAAATGTTCGATCTCCGCAGTTACTGGCAAGCATGCGTACAGTTCTGCCTGACAGCGGTCGTGATCACCCCACTGGCGTTTCGTGCACTGGGGATCTACCGTCGCTACTGGCGCTACGCTTCGTTTGAAGAACTGCTGCTGCTCTGTAGTGCAACATCGATTGCGCTGGCGCTTGCCACGCTTGTGTTTACCCTGATCGACGCGCTCTTGCCAATGGTGGCAACGATGCCGCGCTCCATTCCTTTCATCGTGCCGCCTATTGCAGCCACGCTCGTCAGTGTGCCGCGGTTGCTGGTGCGCATCGGTGCAGCGCGCGAGCGTCGGCGTCGTGCAACCGACCGACCGGCACCGGTATTGATCATGGGCGCTGGCGATGCTGCGTCGATTATTGTACGCGAGATTCAGCGCAATCCAAAACTCGGTATGGAAGTCGTCGGGCTGCTAGACGACGATCCGGCGAAGCATGGGCTGCGGTTGCATGGCGTCGAAGTGATGGGTGACCGCCACGCTATTCCAGCGCTCGTAGCTCGCCACAAGGTGCGTCAGGTGATCATTGCGATGCCAGGCGCACCCGGTAAGGCGGTGCGCGAGATTATGCATATTTGCGAATCCGTTGGTGTGGCGGTGCGCATCATGCCTGGCGTTCACGAACTGATCGATGGAACGATCAGCGTCAGCAAACTGCGCAACATCCAGATCGAGGACCTGCTACGCCGTGCGCCAGTGCAAACCGATACCGCTGCAGTGCGTGCACTGGTTGCCAACCGACGGGTCCTGGTAACCGGCGGCGGCGGCTCTATCGGTAGCGAACTATGCCGTCAGTTGATCCGCTTCGGTCCATCGCACCTGATCGTGCTCGGTCATGGCGAAAACAGTGTGTTCGAGATCTGCAACGAACTTCAGCGCCCGGCAGAAGCGCACGCCGATCAATCGCCGCGCATTGTGCCGGTGATCGCCGATATTCGCGATCTGGATCGCCTGCGCGCAGTGTTCGAAGCGCATGCGCCCGAACTCGTTTTTCACGCAGCCGCGCACAAACATGTTCCGCTGATGGAGGAACATCCGGTTGAAGCCATCAGCAACAATGTCATCGGTACGCGCAACCTGCTTGACGTATCACTGGAAACCGGCATTGAACGGTTTGTGATGATCTCATCGGATAAGGCAGTCAACCCGACGAGCGTTATGGGCGCAACCAAGCGCATCGCCGAGATGCTGGTGCTCCACACTGCGCGGATCAGCGGACGACCCTACGTGGCGGTGCGTTTTGGAAACGTGCTAGGCAGTCGTGGCAGTGTCGTGCTGACCTTCAAACGGCAGATTGCCGCTGGTGGACCGGTAACGGTCACACATCCGGAGATGCGTCGCTACTTCATGACCATTCCCGAAGCAGTGCAACTGGTACTCCAGGCGTCGGTACTGGGTCACGCTGGCGAGATTTTCATGCTCGACATGGGGGAACCTGTGAAGGTGGTCGATCTGGCGCGTGACATGATCCGTCTGTCGGGGTTGGAGGTCGGGCGTGATATTGATATCTGCTTTACCGGCATACGTCCGGGTGAGAAATTATTTGAAGAATTGTTCGCCCACGGCGAAGAATATCAGCCAACAGCGCACAGCAAAATCTTTGTTGCCGCTGGTGCCAGCAACAATATTCCGCCTGACTTGCGTGCGGATGTGGCACTGCTCGAACAGATTGCACGCACGAACGACGATGCTGCTGCACGACGCATGCTGCGCCACATCGTCCCGGAGTACTGTCCGCCATTGCCTGCCCCGCCGATACCCGTCGCCGAAAACGCGTCCTATGCTGTGCTGGTGCGTCCGTTGCAACCCCTGATCGAGGGTGGACGAAGATGAGCAATATGATGGTCAATACGCCCGTGCTAGACAACACTGACGTCCATCTGATGCACAGCGAATGTCTGCCACAGGGTGCATCGCTACCGGTTGAACCGCTGCTGACGCTGGCTGCCACATCGCCGACAGCAGCGGCGGAACTGGCGCAACAGTATGTCACCGCGGTTGATGCTGTTCGACTGTCGACCGATCTGGAAACTGCCATTGAACTCCTGATGCGCGTAACGGACGTGTGCGTCGGAACGCTAGGCGAAACCCACCCGGCGATAGGTGCACTGCGCTGCCGGTTAGGCGATCTGTTGCTGGCAGAGCGACGCCTGGAACAGGCGCGGCAGCAGTACGAAATCGTGCTGGCAGCGCACCGTCCCAGTGTGTTCGGCGATAGCGACGCTATTGCCCGCGCTCTCAGCGGTCTGGGAGATGTGCTGCGCACCGAACGCAAATATGTTGCAGCGCTAATATGTCTGCAACGAGCGCTGCGGCGCCAGTCTGAAGCGCACGGCGTCCACCCTGCGACCGCGCAGACGCACACCCGTCTCGGCGCGCTCTGGTTCGAGCAGCAACGCTACGCTACGGCACGGCTTCACTTCCAGGAAGCGCTGGCAATCCGCGAAGCGACCCTGGGACCGCGCGATCCGGCAACTGCCCAGAGTCTGCATAACCTCGGCATCACGCTGGTGGCGCTTGGTGATCTGTGGAGTGCGCGGGTATGCCTAGCGCAGGCGCTGGCGATCCGCGAGGATCGGTTGGGGCGTACCCATCTGGCGACGGCGCAAAGCCTGGAGGCGCTCAGTCGTGTGCTGGCGGATCTTGGTGATGACGAGAGCGCACAGTACTGTCTCGAGCGCGCCGCCGCGCTCTATCGTCAACATTCAGGGGACGATCGTCCAGCCAGTGCTGCGTTTGCAGTGCAGGTGAATCATCGGCGGCGCGGCGGCGCGCGCTGGATGAGTCTGTTGCGGAGGGGATCATGAAACGTATCTCAGCAGTGCGCATTGGGCTGTTTCTGGCGCTCTGCCTGCTTTTCAGCAGCGCAGTGGCGGAAGAACGCCCGACAACTGTGTCGCTGTCAACTGAACTATTAACCGTACTGGCAGATGTCGAAGGGCTGGGTCATCGTATGACCGGGGTCTACATCATTCGCCGCGCAACCGATGGCAGCGGCAGGGTATTCTGGAGATTCCGCGGCATGCTCGACGGTGAGTTCGAGGAGGTCGATGGCGAAGCGTTCGAGCGCTGGTCGCTCGATGGTGACGTGACGGTTGAGTTGACGAAGTTCAATTATCCAAATTTCACGCTTGATAAGTTGCCTGCACGTCGTATGACCCTGATGCCGGGTTGGGATGGGTTGATTGTGATCGCTGGCGTGCCGCTGGCAGTCAAGGGTGAATTCAAAGCACCGACAGCAGGCAGTTCGCCGGTGCTGGTGGTGACCAATGCCGGTCGTGGTGCGCGCGTTATTACTGAACTGCCGAATACAGCGGGATCGCCTAATCTGGAAGGAGTACAGCAGCCATGAAGGGCCGGAACATTTCGATATTTTGGCATCACTCGTTCGTTATGGTTGGCCTTGCAATCGCGCTGATTCTGCTCGGGATCGGTGCAGCGTATATGGTATGGTTGAATATGCTGCGCGACCAGGAACGACTCAACCCCTCCACCGAACGCCTGCTGGAGGTCAGTGACGGTCAACGCATTCCTCTGGCGCAACCAGACCCGACACCGGTTCCAACTGCGGAAGCCGTTCCTGTTGCGGCGCCCGATCCGGGGAATACGCCAGAACCGTCCGCCACACTAGAAATGTTACCGCCAGAGCGCCTGATCATTCCGAGTATTAATGTCGACTGGCCCATCACACTGGCGGATGTTGATCACCTGCCGAAGTTCCGCGGCGTTGGATGGATATTCGGCAGCGCTTTTCCGGGTATGCCTGGCAACATGGTGCTGACCGGGCATGTTGGCGGACCATATGCAACACTGACGCACCTTCACCGGGTGCAACCGGGCGATGACATCCTGGTGCAAACTGAGGCGGCCATGCATCGCTACCGGGTCCAGACGATCTACGAAACGACCCCCAACGACGTTCTGGCAATGGCGCCCAGCGATAAGACGATTGCCACGCTTATCACTTGTAGCGGCGACTGGATTCCAGAACGCCAGACGAACGAGCGTCGGTTGATTGTTGTGGCGGCATATGAGGGGATAGTACAGGAAGGCGGCAAGGGCTGAAACATGCGAAGTGCGCTGGTTCCTTGCCTCCGATTGTGAACAGTCATTGGATATTGGCATTCCGGACAGCATCCAGGGGCGCAATGTTGGCGAAACGAACTGGCGTTCGAGGTCTCATCGTATAATGGGTTTACTCTCTGGCGAGCATCAGCATAGGTGAGAAGTGCATGGATCTTGACGACAAACTGGCCATTCTGGCGTCAGCGGCGCGTTTTGATGCGTGTGATCGCTTCCAGGGGAATCGGCGCGCCACGCTGCGCACGGCGCTGTGGGCCGATCACGCAATTGCTGCCGACGCCGACAGCGAAGGGCAGGCGCTTCCGATCTTCCGGTTATTGCTGAGCAATCGTTGCGAATGGAATTGCACCTACTGTCCGCTGCGCTCCGGAAACGACATGCCACGTGCGACACTGACGCCTGATGAACTGGAGCGCGTCTTTCTTCCCCGCGTCGGACGTGGTGCAGTGCAGGGGTTGCTCCTCTCCACCGGCGTCGATGGCAATCCAGCAGTTGCGACTGGTCGGATGCTTGATGCTGTCGAAATGCTCCGCACGCGCTACGGCTACAAGGGGTATGTTCATCTGAAACTGTTGCCTGGTGTGTCGGCTGCTGAAATCGAGCGTGCTGCACGCCTCGCCAATCGCATCAGTCTCAACCTAGAAGCGCCAACTGCGGCGCATCTGGCGCGTATTTCGCCCGAACGCGACTGGCAGCGCGACCTGATCGCACCGCTGACGCTGGCGCGTGACTGGAGTCGAACGGGTGCGATCAGTGCAGGGCTTGCCACGCAGTTCGTTGTGGGTGCAGCCGGAGAGAGCGACCGTGATCTGCTGGTGACGACCACCTGGCTCTACCGCGACCTGGCGCTGCGTCGGGTCTATTTTAGCGCGTTCCGACCGGTGATCGGCACACCACTGGAGAGTCGTTCGCCAACGCCTTTTGTGCGTGAGCAGCGTCTCCGTGAAGCAGACTGGTTGCTGCGACACTACGGCTTCGAGCAACAGGAACTCCCGTATGATCCTGACGGCAACCTGCCGTTACACCTCGACCCGAAACTGGCGTGGGCGCTGGCGCACCCGGAACGTTTCCCAGTCGAACTGAACCGCGCCGACCGGGACGAACTCCTGCGCGTACCAGGATTGGGTCCGGTAAGCGTGGCGCGTATTCTTCGCCTGCGCCGCGAAGGGCGTTTCCGGGATCCGGATCATCTTGCTGCGCTGGGTAGGGCGCTCGCGCGCGCGCGTGACTTCATTACGCTCGATGGACGCTTTTTCGGGCGCACTGAACGTGATCGCCTGCGACACTATGCGCGCCAGTCGCCAATTGCCGAGCAGTTAACGCTATGGTAACATGTTACGATTGGCAGGCGATTCTCAGTAAGCAACTGCGCATCCGTCTTTGCGCGGATCAGAACCGGCATGGCGCACTCCTGCTTCATCAACAACAATAATCTGCCCGCCGCCAAAGCCGAACATGCCCTGCCGATTCACAATGGAGTGCCCGCGCTCCCGGAGCGCTTCCGCCACTGCCTGGTCGTGCTCCAGCGCGACAGCATCCTGGTTGAGATAGGGGTCGATCAACTCGAAGCGCGGCGCATCGAGCGCCTCCTGCGGATTCATCCCGAAGTCGATCATATTCACCAGCATCTGCACGTGCCCCTGGGGTTGCATAAAACCGCCCATTACGCCAAAACTCGCCCATAGCCGATCACCGCGCGTCACCAAGCACGGAATGATCGTATGGTATGGTCGTTTGCCGGGAGCGACACAGTTGGGATGCTTCGGATCGAGCACAAACCCGGCGCCGCGATTCTGCAAGCAGACACCAGTGTCTCCCGCTACCACCCCTGAGCCAAAGCTCATGTAGAGGCTATTAATGAACGAGACTGCATTGCCATCAGCATCAACCGCCGTAACATAGACGGTATCATGCCCGCCAGGGAGCGTGCTGGCACAAACGTGAGGCAGAGCGCGCTGCGGATCGATCTGTACGCGGCGTTCGGCGGCATAGGCGCCAGAAAGCAACCACGCGGTCGGCACATGCACATGCGCCGGATCGGCGACATATGCCGCTGCATCAGCGAATGCCAGGCGTAACGCTTCGATCTGGAGATGCAACGCTTCTGGCGAAGCCGGTGTATATGCTGACAGGTCGAACCCTTCGAGGATATTCAGCGCCATCAGCGCAGTGATGCCCTGACCATTCGGCGGGCACTCATAGACGGTGTAACCGCGATATGTCACGCTGATTGGCGTGTCCCATGTCGAGTGATGCGCCGCCAGGTCCTCCAGGGTCAACACGCCGCCGTCGCGGGCACTGGTTGCAGCGATTGCTGCGGCAATGGCGCCACGGTAAAAGGCGTCGCGCCCACCTTCAGCAATCAACCGCAACGAGCGCGCCAGTCCTGGCTGGCGGAACAGTTCACCGGCACGCGGTGCGCGACCCTGCGGCAGATAGGTGCGCGCCGTGTCGGGGTGAGCAGCCAGTTTTGGTTCTGCCAGTTTCCAGCTGCGCGCAATAATCTCGCTCACAGGGAATCCATGGTCGGCGTACTCGATAGCTGGCGCGAGAACCTGCGCCAGCGGCAACCGTCCATATGCCGATAACAGTTCAACCCACGCATCCACCGCACCGGGAACGGTCACAGGCAGCATACCGGTCAACGGAATGCTGGTCAATCCACGCGCAACAAAGAGTTCACGCGATAACGCCGCAGGCGCTCGCCCGCTGCCGTTCAGCGCCCGCACGGTGCGGGTCTGTGCATCGTACACCAGGGCGAACGCATCGCCGCCAATGCCGGTGCTCATTGGCTCGACAACGTTAAGCACCGCAGCAGCGGCAATGACCGCGTCAGCTGCGCTTCCACCCGCAAGCAGCATCCTCAACCCCGCCTGCGCTGCCAGCGGTTGGCTGGTCGCTACCACGCCCCGGCTGGTCATCACGACTGAACGACGTGAGCGAAAGCGTTCGCCAGTGATGGGAGGGAGATCGAGATGAGACACGGATACCCCTTTAGAAGATGACAAGACGTAAACTTGACAACCATTCTCTAACTCTTGCTATAATAGTTCGTAAGTTCCCAAACGGCAAGTTGTGTCTCCGTCTCAATGCACCTGTTCTGCCCCGCTAGCATCTCTGGAGGAAGGATGTCATATGAGTCGCTCCAGTGTTCGTGTTGCTAGATCCCCGATGCATCTGCGACGTCCAATCGGGTTGGCGCTGCTGTCTGGTACAGGTGTGGTGTATGGTCTGGCGCTAACAGTACTGGCGATGGCGTTGATTGCCTACAAGGTGTCGCTTGGGATCCCGCTTGCAGTGCAGATCGTCGAAATAACGCTCGCAATTCTTGTGACGTTCACTATTGTCTGGTTCTATTGGGGATTGTGGGACGTCATGCAGAGTGCGTGGTGGTCGCATGTCATTGGCGGTCCGCTAGTAATTGTCGGACTGGGGGCGGCATTTGTATGGCGCAATAGTATTATCGGTGTACTGGCGCAAGGTCTTCCTGTTGCAGTGCATCCCCTCATGGCAAACAGTTTTGCCTGGTTTACACTGGGGCTTCTGATTCTCGAGGTTGCTACTGTGGCATACCTCCTCACTGTGTGGAAAGCGTTCGGTATTGGCGCACCGAAGCCGCTGTGGGAACGTCGCAGATAATTCGGGTCGAGAACACCCGCTGCATTTACCGTCTGTTCCTGCAGTTGCGCGCTGATGAACTCCGTGGTATCTTGCGCCTATGTGGGCGCATTTGAATCTCTACCTCGATCCGGAAGATCCGGCATATTCCAACCCCTTGCGCCATGTTATGGCGCATTTGGGTGATTATACCGCCTTGATCGTGGAACCGCTCAAGATGCGCCTGACGGATGCAACCCTCGTGCGTGTGACGAACCAGCGCATTGAGGTGCGCCTGACAACTGCGACTCACCATCTGCTGCTAGTCATTGCCCCTGAAGCAGATCTAGCGCACGAGGTCTTTTTCCTGCGCTCACTGGCAGCGTGCGACCTGCCAGCGCCGCGCCTGATTGCGTATGATCTGAGTTGCGCGAACGTTCCTTTCACCTATGCTATCGAAACCTATCCGGGCAGTCTGACGCTTGATTGTATCAACGATGCAACGCTTATGCGCATCGCTGGGCGACAGACCGGACGAATACTTCGGCGGGTGCATCGTGTTGAAGCACCCGGTTATGGCGCGCCAACACCGACCGGTCGCTGGTCAGCGCGAACGTGGCGCGAAGCGCTGGCAGGCTGGCTTGAGCAACGCAGTTTCAATAACCGGGCAGAAGCGGTGCTAGGCGCCGATATCACCTCTGCGCTCCGGGCTGCCACGCTCGATCATCCCACTCTGGCCTGCACCCAACCACGTGTTCTGCATGGCGCCGTCAAGCCTGCACACATCGTTGTCAGTATAGGCGAATCAGTGCAACTCGAAGGTCTGGTTCAACCCGCTCGACCGGTAGGCGGCGATCCCTTGTTCGATCTGGCATACGTCCTCTCTTCACGCCAGTCGTCCGCGTTTCGGCGGGGAGTCCTGGAAGGGTATGAAATGGCGGGAATGCTGACCGCAGAGCAGCATGCGCGCATTGATCGTTTGCGCCTGCTGATCGATGTAACGCAGGCGCTCGAAGAAGGTGATCCGGCAGTGCTTGCCAGTCTTCCCGCTGCGATTATGGCGCGTCTGGATGCGTTAGGTGAAGGCATCGTGAACAGAGCGACGGTTGGTCAATGACGACATCGTTTACAGGCGGTCTGGCACTTATTCTCGTTGGGCACATGCCGTACCTGCGTGCAGCCGGTCGTTGTCCCGACGGCGAAGACCCGCTGCACGAGATGATTGCGTTCTCAATCGTGCCCGTGATGAATGCGCTACACGATCTGCGTGAAAGCGGTGTATGCCCTGCTGTCTCACTGGCATACTCGCCAATCCTGCTTGAACAACTGGCGGATATCGTTGTCCAGAAGCATTTTGTAGTTTGGATGGAGCGCTGGCTGGCACGGTGCGAAGCAGCGCTGCGACGCTGGCAGCGTCAGCGACAGGGGCATTACGCGTATCTGGCGCGCTTCTACCTCGATTGGGGACAGGGCATCCTCCGCAGTTTTACCGAGCGCTACAGGCGCAACCTGGTTGCAGCGCTGCGCGAACTGTGTGCAGATGGGACCGTTGAGCCGCTGGGAGGTGCCGCAACGCATGCCTATCTACCACTGCTTGCACACGAAGAGTCGGTACGGGCGCAACTCGGCGCGGGAACGCTCACGATCACACGATTGATTGGTCGTCGTCCACGCGGCATCTGGCTACCAGAATGCGGATTCCGGGTTGGACTGGAACATACGCTGCGTTTCAACGGTGCGCGCTACTTTATCATTGATCCAGTGAGTGTGGCATCCAGTGCATCCGTCACACACTTGCGCCCGCGATGGGTTGCTTCCCGCCGACTTGTCGTCTTCCTGCGCGCCATCGATGCATCCCTCCAGATTGTTTCACCTGGGATCGGATACGTCGGCGATCCACTCTACCTGGCAACTCGACGTGAGCGCTCCACACATCTGCCGATCTGGCGCAACGGCATGGGGGATGCCATCGTCGAGCCTTATGATCCGTACCATGCCTTTCGGCGCGCACAGGAGCATGCCGTCCACTTCGCCGAATGGGTGGCAGCGGAACTGCGCGAGTTTGCGTCCCGTCACGATCGACCTGGCATTGTTGTTGTGCCGCTCGACGCCGATGTGCTTGGGCGACGGTGGTTCGAGGGACCCGCCTGGTTGCGCGCATTGTTCGAGACGGTTCTTGAACGGCAACCATTTGCATTGACAACCCCTTCGCTATACCTGCGCGCTTTTCGACCGCGTCAGACTGTCGTGTTGCGGGATGGATCGTGGGGACCTGAAGGCGATCATTCAGCCTGGAGTACTCCAGAGAGTGACCACCTTCGCGCCGCTGTCGCTGAGGCAGAGAGCCTGGTAGTTGAAGTTGCACGACGTTTTCCCGATGCGCATGGTGATCGGGAACGCGCGCTCAACCAGGCTGTGCGTGAATTGATGCTGGCGCAGTCGAGCGACTGGTTGCTGTTAACTGGACGAAACGATCCCGGCGAAGCACAGCGTGCATGGACACACCTAACGCGATGCTGGCATATGTGCGAACTGGCAGCGCGCGATATGCTCGATGACGCCGATCAGGCAACACTTGCTACAATTGAAGAGATAGATAACCCGTTTGCGTATCTGAACTACCGTGTGTTGACGACGGAAACCGCCTGATACCAGGTCTTGATCGAGAGGACACACTTCTGCCGCGATCTGCCCGGTGGTCGTTCCGAAAAGTTCCTGGTGCACAGGAACAGTGCGCGTCCTAGCATGGCCTGAGTACGCGGATGTCTTGCCTGCATGCAGCGGTGTGACCCATCACGGGAGCGAGGGTGCCTTGCCCCTGGCTGACGACTCGTCTCATCATGGGAGCGGGGGTATTGTGCCCTCGGTCGCTCCACGAGAGCGGGACGCCTTCGCTCTGTGGCAAACAGCGCACAGTGGAAACGAACATCGGCGGACCGCACATAGGGTTCTACCAGATGGGATATCACATAACCAGCGGCAGTCCCGCCCGCGCCCATGCAATAATCCCGCCGCGCAGGTTGAGCACCTTGCTATATCTGGCGCGGCGCAGCAGATCGGCGGCGACGCCACTGCGGTTGCCGGAGCGACAGATAGCGATGATGGTCGCATCTTTAGGAATGCTGCTCAGTTTGCGCGATAGTTGCCCCAACGGAATAAGCACACTGTCGGGGATGTGCGATTCAGCGTACTCTTCCCGTTCACGCACATCGAGCAGGTAGAGTCGTTCCCCCCGCGCGAGACGCCGCTGCATCTCGACCGGGGTGATTTCGTCGTGTTTGGGCTGCGCTCGAAAAAAGTTGAATTTGAACATGGTTCTCCTTATTTCTTTGTTCTAATCTTCACCAGGAATATGATGCATCAAGCGATGTTGAGGTTACAGGCGCCTGTGCCACTGGGAGGGTGAACCGGAAGCAAGCCCCTCTGCCCGATTCACTTTTGACACCCATTGTACCTCCGTGCGCCAGCGCAAGTTGCCGCGCGATTGCCAGCCCCAGTCCCGCGCTACACTGCATCCATGTGCGTCTGCGGTCAGCGCGCTAGAACCGGCCGAACACACGCAGCAGGTCATCCAAGGGAATGCTGGGACCGTTATCGATCACGCGAATACAGATCACATGGCTCGCAGCCATCTGTTGAACGCCTCAGTGACACTGGCAACCTTTGCCGGTCCTGGGACCAGAGCGTGTTGGGTCAGATCTCCTTCAGCAAGACGTTGTGCAGCATATTCCGGTATTCGCCTCTTGCCGTTGGGATGGACTTTGAAGAAATATTCCGTTCTACTGATATCCGTCCGTGTCACGCCTCGCTCAGGAGGGTGCGCTGCCTGCACACCGGACCCTTCACAGGTGCGTCGCGGAGTGGGAGGTCCTTGAAGACCTGCGCG